>LDZS01001689.1_pt1 | contig 48188 bp, 37 predicted proteins | sample 615471 | NCBI WGS metagenome assembly LDZS01 (sample SAMN03408295, study PRJNA278302) | terrestrial metagenome | isolation source: oil reservoir sample K3 | place: USA: Alaska, North Slope, Kuparuk formation | collected 2013
AACCAGACGATAACCAGTTCCCTAACTGAAGAGGAGGTTTTTGAGAAGATTTGTAAGAACCTGGTAGAGAAGATAGGGCTTAGGTTTGTGTGGGTAGGATTTCCTGATTGGAAGACACTACTTATAAAACCTAAGTATTACTATGGATATGAGGCAGGATATCTAAAAAAAATAAAGGTTTCAATAAGTGCCGAGGTGCCTGAAGGAAGAGGACCTGTAGGCACCGCCCTCAGAGAAAAGAGAGTTACCATAATCTCTGACATAAGAACTGACCCTCGTTTTTATCTTTGGAGGGAAGAAGCTTTAAAGAGGGAGTATCTTTCAGTAGCAGGGATACCTATCTATAAAGATGGTAATCCTTATTGTGTGTTAGGGCTTTATGCCAAGGAGCCCAATTTTTTTACCGATGAGACTTTAGGGCTTTTAGAGGAGCTTAAAGGAGACATAGAGTTTGCGTTAAAGAGGATAGAGGAGATTAGAAACAATGTTATCATCTCTCAAGCTCTTCTTAAATCTCCGGCAGCTGTATTTATTTTAGACGAAGAAGGCAAGATAGTTTTTTGCAACGAGACAGTGTTGAGGGGATGTGGTAGGTCTTTTAATGAGATTGTTGGTCAATCTATAGAGATGTTTGGTTTTAAGTTATCGGATGGTTCTGATTTTTATCCTGTATTTTTGAAGTTTGTATCTCAAGAAGGAGATAAATTTGAGGATGTATTGTTTTGTTCTATAAAAAAAATATATATGGAGATGAAGATTTATCCCATAGAGATTGGAGGAGGGGTAAGAAGGTTTATTTTTTTAGGCAGGGATGTTAGTAAGGAAAGGGAGTTGATAGCCAAGTTAGAGAAGGTTATGTTAGAGGATCCTTTGATAGGTCTTTTGAATGTTGAAGGTTTTGAGAGGAGGGTTAACAAGCTTTTAGGTGAAGTGGTTGAGGGATTTTTGGTAGTTATAGATATATCTAATTTTACCTACATCAACCGGACTTATAGTTTTGAGGTAGGAAATAGGGTTTTAAAGGAGATTGGTAAGGTTTTACAGGGTATTTTCCCAGGAAGTAAGGATTTGATAGCTCGACTTGGGGCAGATGAGTTTGGATGTTTTCTGAGGAAGGAAGATTATGGAGATGTAAGGGGGTTGATAGATAGGCTTGGTTTGGTTAAGGAGATAAGGGTAGAGGTAGATGGGCAGGAGATAGTGGTTGCTACTAACGTAGGTATTGGTTATTATCCAGGAGACGGAAAAAGTGTAAGGGAGCTATTGGAGAAGGCTTCATTGGCGCTAAGTGAGGCAAAGAGGGGAGGGGCAGGTGAGTTTAGATTTTTTGCTTCACATATGGAGTTAAAGGCCCAGGAGATTATTTCTTTAGACCAATTGTTAGAGAAGGCTTTAGAAAATAGGTGGTTTGTGTTTTTTTATCAGCCATATTTTAGGGCAGAGGATTTGAGGCTGGCAGGGTTGGAGGCATTGGTTAGAATAAAGGTGGATGGTAAGATTTATAATCCTTCGGAGTTTATAGACTATTTGGAGAGGAGCCGGTTTTTACCTAAGTTTGAGGAGTGGATGTTTGAGGAGATAGAGGAAAAGGCAAGGAGGTTTAGGGTTCCGATTTCAGTTAATGTATCAGGGAGGTCGTTTAGTAGGAGGGGGTTTGTTGAGAGGTTTTTGAATAAGTTTAGTGGTGAGGATTTGAGTTTAGAGATAACAGAAAGAGTGTTTATAGAGGATGTGGGGTATGCAAGTGATGTGATAAAGAGGTTAAGGGGAAGGGGGATAAGGGTTTTTATAGATGATTTTGGGACAGGATATTGTGCGTTAAGTTATTTAAGGGAATTGGCTGTTGATGTGATAAAGGTGGACAGGAGTTTTATCCAAGGTGTGGTTGAAAAAAAGAGGGATAGAGATTTGGTAGAGGTGATTGTGTTACTGGCAAGAAGGTTAGGGATAGAGAGTTTAGCAGAGGGGGTTGAAACAGAGGAACAGCTTGATATAGTTAAAAAATTAGGTTTTAATTATGTCCAAGGATTTTTGTTAGAAAAACCGTTGCCAGAGGAAGAACTTCTTTCAAAGTATCCAGAAATATTATCTAAGGATAGTCAGAAAACATAATACCATTGACCTTGATTTTTCGGTTTTTTTAATTAAATTTTTAGCCAGTCTTTAATATGTTTAAAGACTAAGATGAACTCTAAAGTGTTTTTATTTAAAAATTTAGAAAAAATTTTTAATAAAAATCAATTTAAACTGTCTTTAAATTCTGATAACATTGGTTTTTTGGCTTGTTTTGTAGCTGAGGCTATAAGAGGTCCTTTCCCTAAGGACCAGGTTGTTTGGGCTATTTTTCCAGAATTTAGTCAAGCAGAAGAGTTTTTTCAAGCCTTTAAAATTTTTTCTGAAGAAAAGATCGGATTATACCCGGAGATAGATTTACTTCCGTTTAAAGACACCTTGTCTTACTCTCAGGAAGAAACCGAAAGATTGGGGATTCTCTGGAACCTAAATCAATATAAAGTGATAGCAGGAGATGTTTGTAGTTTTCTAAAAAAATTGGTTCCTAAGGAAGTGCTTAAAAAAGAGTATGTCTATCTTATCTTAGGAGAAAAGGTAGATAGAGAAGATCTTCTTTTACGGCTTTTAGACCTTGGATACGAAAGGGTAGGGGTTGTTAGGGAAAAAGGAACCTTTACGGTTAAAGGAGGTGTAGTTGATATCTGGTCTCCTAATTATGAATATCCAGTAAGACTTGAGTTTTTTGGAGACCAGATAATAGGGTTAAAACATTTTAACCCAGAGAACCAAAAAAGCTTTTTAAACTTAGAAGAGATAAGTATCGTTCCTTGTAAAGAGGTTTTTTTGCCAGAAGACTTAAAATCACTTTATCAGAGAATTTTTAGTTTGAAAGGAAAGATACCAGAGGACTATCTGTCTAAGTTGCTAACCCAAATAGAGCAAAAAAGTTTTACCGAAAATCCCGAGTTTTTGTTGCCTATTTTTTATGCTCAACCATCTTCTTCTTTTGATTATTTAAAAAAAACACCCTGTTTTTTGGTATATGAACCGGAGTTAATAGAAAATAAGATAGAAAGTTTTTGGGAAAAGATTCGTATAAATGCCCTTAAAGCTAAGGAAAAGGGGAAATTTTTTTTTGAACCAGAGGATGTTTATTTAACTACTCAAGAATTTTTTAATTACCTGGAAAAAGGTAGTTTAATCAAGGCTGGCAAACTTTTTTGGGTTTCTTCTGTCAATGAAGAGACTTTAAACCTTGAGGTAGGGCAAAAGGAAATAGGGATAGTAGCTCCTAACGAAAGAATTGAGGCAGGGTTTAACCTTTTAAAGGTTTCTTTAGAAGAGGGAGATAGGGTTTGGTTGGTTGTAGGTGATTCTCAGATCTCTCAAACCATTTTAGAGGGGTTAAAGGTAAGAGGTATAGAGGATACTAAAGGGTTAGAGTTTAAACAGGGTTATTTAAAACGAGGATTTTATCTAAAAGACCAAAAGTTTTGGGTCACTTCAGAGGTTGAACTTTTTGGAAGAAGCTATTTTAAAGAAAAAAGTTCTAAGCAAGGTCTTAAAAGAGCTAAAGGTTATTTTAGGAAGTTTGAGGATTTAAAACCAGGAGACTTAGTGGTTCATAGGGTATATGGTATAGGAAAATACTTAGGACTAAAAATATTAAACATTGAGGGTGTAGAAGGTGAGTTTTTAGAGATTGAATATGAGGGAGGAGATAAACTTTATTTGCCGGTATTTAGGTTAGACGAACTCTATCCTTATGTCAGTTTAACCGAAAAACCTCCTAAGTTAGACGCTTTAGGGAAGAAAGCCTTTCTAATAAAAAGGAAAAAGATAGAAAAAGAGCTTAGCGAAGTAGTACAAGAGCTGTTATCTCTCTATGCAGAAAGGAAGGCTTTAAAAAGCTATTCTATTCCTTTTCCTGCTTTAGCTTATGAAGAGTTTAGAGCCACTTTTCCTTATGAAGAAACCCCTGACCAGAAGATGGCTATAGAAGAGATTTTGCAGGATCTTTGTAGTAATAAACCGATGGAGAGGCTTTTGGTAGGGGATGTGGGTTTTGGAAAGACAGAGGTAGCCTTGAGGGCTATTTTTGTTGCAGCTTATTCAGGAAAACAGGTAGCTTTTCTTGTTCCTACTACCATTTTAGCAGAGCAACATTATCGTAATTTTAAACCAAGGCTTGAACCTTTTGGGATAAAGGTTGGGGTTTTATCAAGGCTAAGAAGCGAAAAAGAGCAAAAACAAACTTTAAAAAGTCTGGCTGAAGGTGAAATCAAGGTAGTTATAGGTACCCATAGATTACTTTCCCATGATGTAGAGTTTAAAGATTTAGGGCTTATAGTTATAGATGAAGAGCATAAGTTTGGGGTAAGACAAAAAGAAAAATTAAAACGATTGAAGAAAAATGTAAAAGTTCTTTCTCTTTCAGCTACCCCCATACCAAGAAGTTTACAGTTAAGTTTACTTGGGGTTTTTGATCTTTCGGTGATCGAATCTCCTCCTGAAGGGAGAAAACCTATTAAAACCGTTCTAGCAAAATTTGACCCAGAGGTGATAAAATATGCGATAGAAAAAGAACTGGAAAGAGGGGGACAGATTTTTTTTGTAAATCCAAGGATACATGGTCTAAGTTCTTTGGCCAACTACGTTAAAAAATTATGTCCAGGAGTCAAAGTAGAAATCATTCACGGACAGATGCCGTCAGAACTTATAGAAAAAAACCTTTATAAATTTTTAAATAAAGAGATAGATATGTTGGTTTGTACCCCTATTATAGGAAGTGGAATAGACATACCTTCGGCTAATACTATCATCATTAACCGGGCTGACATGTTAGGGGTGGCTGACATTTATCAGTTAAGAGGCAGAGTTGGACGTTCTCAAGAAACAGCCTATGCTTATTTGCTTGTACCATCGTTAAAGAATCTTTCCGAAGACGCACAAAAAAGACTTAAAGCTTTGATGAAGTTTACTGATTTAGGCGCAGGTTTTAAATTAGCTTTGAGTGATTTGAAGATTAGAGGGGCAGGGGAGCTTTTGGGAATAAAACAAGCAGGACATATCAATACGGTAGGATATGAACTATATTTAGAGCTCCTTGAAAATACCATAAAAGCTTTAAAAGGGGAAGATATAGAAGACTGGGAGCCAGAGGTTAACCTAAAGGTGCCTGCCTTTATTCCTAAGGAGTATGTTCCTGAGACTGAAGAAAGATTGAGTTTATACAGAGAGTTGGTGGTAAATAAAACCAAAGAGGATTTGTTAGAGTTTATAGAGCTTTTAAGAGATAAATACGGAGAGATGCCTGAACCTGTAAAAAATTTAGTTAAAATCTATCTTTTAAAAATATACATGAAAGATTTAAAGATACCGTTAGTAGAGTTAAGAGGAAACGAACTCATTTTTCTGATAAAAAAGAAGGAAATATTACCTCGATTTAGAGTCCTTAATAAAAAAGGACTTTCTTTTTATACCAAACAGGATAAAAAAGGGACAAAAATTAGTTTTAAACTTCAAGGTAAAAACCCGATAGACCTTGCGGTTGAAGTTTTAGAAAGTTTAAACGAAGGTGGAAAAAGTTAGTAAAGATTTTATCTTTTTCCAAATTTCGTTTTTAAAAGAAAGTAGAAACATAAAATGGAAATAGGTTGAATTTTGTTCGTATCTAAGATTTCTAAGAGAAAAAAGCAATCCAAACTTGATTTTTTTTTCTTTTGAAGGTATTTCAAATTTTAAATAAAACATAAAAAGTTGGTTTAAATCTTCTTCAGAAAAGGATAATAATAAACTGGGGACCTTAACACAAGCCCCTCCACTACTTATGTCTACCAAAACTCCCATCAAGTTATTTTTAGAAATATAATTTTTAAATACAGGGTCAACGTTATTTTGATTATCTATAACCAGGTCATAAAAGTAGATTTCTTGTGTTTCCTCAAAAAATTTAATATCAAAGTTACTTTCTCTTATCAGGTAATAATCTGATTGCAAAAATTGATTACCTATATTTTTTTGCATTATAGACATAAAAACTGGAATGTTCCCGGATATTTTTATCCTTTCGTCATATCTTGGAGGTAAAATTTCGACCTCTAACCGATTGTTTTCTATTTTTTTGACAAGACATTGGAAAATATATCTTATTTGCCCTTCTTGGAGGATTATCAGTATTATTTTTCCTATCTCAAACTTTGAACTATCAAAGACTTGTATTTCGAGGCTGTTACCTGTTATAGGTTTTATGGTAAGATACTCTACTTTGTGTTGAGAATAAAGAAGAATAGCCTTTTTTAAATGAAAATCAAGATTTTGTTTAATATGTGTGGGAAGGTATTCTAAAGATCCTAAAGAAATGTTTCTTTGTAGTACACTTAAAGTAATTTTTTTGGAAAGTTCAACCCGTTCAAGCATAAGTCCTTAGTTTATAACTTTTTCTAACTTTGTATATTTTAGATTGAGAAGGGTAGGACCTTTTTGCGTAAAATTTACCCTAACCTTTTCTTCACTAAGGACCTCCATTACCTCTCCTAAACCAAAGTGGGGATGTTTTACCATATCTCCTACCCTAAAACGAATGAAATTTTCTGTAAAGCTGATTTCACCTATTTTTTTACCGTTATCTGATTCGTTAGTACCCTTTTTTGGTTCCTCTTTTCTGGAATAAATTCTTACCAAATTGGGAGGTAAATCTTTCACAAACTGAGAGATTCGTGCTAAGGTTTTCCCTTCTCCTCTTACGTAGGTCGTTAAAGGAGATATAAGAAATAGATTTTCTCTTGCTCTGGTTACCGCTACATAAAAAAGTCTTCTTTCTTCCTCTAATTCTTCTTCGTTTTCTAAACTGTAAACCGAAGGAAACCTACCTTCTATAAGTGAGATAATAAAAACAGTATGCCATTCTAATCCTTTGGCGGAATGTACGGTAGAAAGGATTAAATGGTCGGTAAGGCTATCAGGATCTTTTTCTGTTATCTCTATAGGTTCTAACATTAAGTCTGTAAGAAATTCTTCTAAAGTAGTGTATTTTTCGGAAAGGTCTATAAGGGCTTCTATATCTCTTTCTCTTCGGTGATAATCTTCATAATATAATCTTTGAAACACAGGCTGATAAAACTCCCAAACTTTTAGTAAACACTGAGAAGGTTTATCTTTAAAACTATTAACTCCGGTTAGGAGAGAGATTAGATTTTTGAACTCTAAAAAAGAAAATTTATAAGGGAGTCGTTCTAAAGAAAAGAATAGGTCGTTAGAGGTTTGTTTGATAGCTTCCAATATCTTTTCTGCTGTTCTTGGTCCAATACCCTCAAGCAGTAAAAGCACCCTGTTCCAGGACAAAAAGTCTTTAGGATTAACCATTATTCTTAAGATAGAAATGAAATCTTTTATATGAGCTGCTTCTAAAAGTTTTAACCCTCCGTATTTTATAAAAGGTATTCCTCTTTTAGCAAGTTCCATCTCTAAATCAAAAGAATGAGAAGCAGACCTAAAAAGCACCGCCATCTGTGAAAGTTTTATCCCTTTTTCTCTTAGTTCTAAAACTTTTTCTGCGATAAACCTGCTTGAATCTGCCTCATCTTCGGCAAAGAATAAAATAGGTTTTTCCCCGTTTTTTCTTAGGGTAAATAAATTTTTCGTATACTTTAGTTTAGATTTAGCGATGATATGGTTGGCTAAGTCTAAGATAGGTTGTGTGCTTCGGTAGTTTTGTTCCAGTTTAATGATTCTAGTGTTAGGGAAAAGTTTAGGAAAATCAAAAATATTTCTATAATTAGCTCCTCTAAATCCATAAATACTTTGAGAATCATCCCCCACTACCATTACGTTTTGATGCCTTTCTCCCATATATCTGATGATCTCCCCTTGAAGAGTATTGGTGTCTTGGTATTCATCTACCATGATAAACTCAAAACATTTCCCTACTTCCTCTCTTACTTGAGGAAAGTTTTTAAGTATGGTAAGCCAGTTTACTAAAAGGTCATCGTAATCCATTAGATGATGTTCTTTTTTGTAATTTTGATATTCTATCAAAAGCCTTTCTATCTCGTAATAAAAATCTAAAAACTGGGGATAATGGTTTTTTAAAAGTTCTTCTAAGGTTTTTTGTTGGTTTATCATTTTACTGTAAATGTTTGCTAACGTCTCTTTTTTAGGAAACCTTTTTTTGGCCTCAGCAAGTCCTAAGCTATTCCGCAAAAGATTTATCAAATCTTCAGAATCTCCTCTATCAATAATGGTAAAGTTAGAAGGATAACCCAGAAGATAGCCGTAAAACCTAAGCATGTATTGAGCTATAGAATGAAAAGTTCCTCCCATGATCTTATCACAGTCTATTTTTAAAAGAAGTCCAGCTCTTTGAATCATCTCTTTCGAAGCTCTTTTTGTAAAGGTTAATAGCAATATTTTTTCTGGAGGAACTCCTTGTGCTACTAAATAGGCCATCCTTGAGGTAAGAGTTTTAGTTTTTCCTGAACCTGCCCCAGCTATTACCAAAAGGGGACCAAAAATTGTTTGTACTGCCTCAAGCTGGGCAGAATTTAGGTCTTTTAAAAATTCTAACCGGGTGGTTTTTAACACTTTCATGGGTGTTATTATAACGCCTTAAAGAGGTTTTTACAAGAAGTCTAAAAGGATCTTAAGAGTACTATAGGATCCACCTTAGAGGCTTTATAAGATGGATAAACCCCTGCAAAAATCCCAAAAATTATCGTTAACCCTGTAGAGGTAAGGATAGGAATAACAGGAAATATCAAAGGATAGTTAAAAAGAGGCAACAGGATAAGGGTTAAAACCACTCCTAAAACTATCCCTATAATACCTCCTAATAGGGTAACGATTACACTTTCTATCAAAAACTGTAACAAAATGTCTTGTTCTTTAGCACCTAAAGCCTTTCTTATTCCTATTTCTTTTTTACGTTCATTAACCGCAAGGGTCATGATGGCTGTTACTCCTAAAGCACCAACCACTAAACAAAGAACGGAAATACTTTTTACTAGAGAAGAAAAAAGATTGGTTGTTTGGGTTTTAGCTTGAAGAATATCTTCAGCCTTAACTATGGTAAAATCTTTGTTTTTTTCAGTAACCTTATGCCTTTTAGACAGGATGGAATCGATTTGTTTTTCGATAAAGGAAAGGTTTGAAAGGTCTTCTACTGAGATAAAAATACCTCTTATGTAATCAACGTTGTAAATCGCAGAAATAGCTATGGTATAAGGTATAAGTACCTGATCATCCTGGTCTGCATTGCTAGCATCTATCCCTATAGGACTTAAAACCCCGATAACCTTAAAAGGGAGTTTGTTTATAAGAATGGTCTGTCCTACAGGATTTTCTTTTCCAAAAAGTTGTGCTTTGACCTTATTTCCCAAGATTACCACTTTTTTATAGCTTAAAATCTCGTCTTTCAGAAAGTTTCTACCTTCTTCTAAAGAAAACTTTCTTAGTCTTAGATATTCTTCGTTAACCCCGTTTAAAACGGTACTTACCGTGTTTCCCGCATATCTTACGATAGCATCTCCGGTAAAATAGGGAGAAATAAAGCGGATACCACCTATCTTTCGTAAAGCCTCTGCATCTTCAGGTTTAAGAGTAGTGGTTACTTCTGTTTGAATGGCTCTTCCTGCAGAAACCCTTACGTTTCCAGCCACTACCATCAAAACCTCTGGCCCAAAGGTTTCTATTTCTTTTAAAGTCCTGATTTTAGCTGCCTCTCCAAAGGCGTTCATCAAAAGCAAAGAAGAGACCCCGATGATGATACCGATAATAGACAAAACAAGCCTTAACTTCTTATAAAACAATCCACCCCAAAGTAGTTTGTATTTTAACATCATAGGCTTTTTAATAAGATAGAAGGTTCTATTTGGGTGGCTTTATAAGCTGGGATAAGGCTAAAAATGATGGTGGTCAACATAGAAAAACCAAGGCTTATAAAAAAGGTAGCCCAGGAAAAAAGAGGTTTTAAAGGGCTAAAAAAGGAGATAAGTTGCATCAGCCCTAAACTTAACCACCATCCGATAAAACCACTTATTAAAGCTACTATTAAGGCCATGGTAAGATAATGTTGAATTATGTTAGAAGGGGTTGCCCCTAAGGCTAATCTTAACGCTATTACCGGGGCACGCTCTTCTATGTTAGCATACATCAAGTTCATGATGATCACCCCACTTATCACCAAACTGATTACTGAAATAGCTAATAAAAACACGGTAAGTATCCTAGTGGTTGCTGTAAATCTTTCTATGGCCATATCTGGGGTGATAAGTCTAAAATCATCAGGCTGAATACCATAAAGGTTATGGTTTTGTCTTAGTATGCCACGGATAGTTTCTTTAGCCAGCTCTATGTCTGTGTTTTCTTTAAAAAGAATTTTCATCGCATCCAAATAGTCCTTGTTAAACACCCTTCTCATCGCTGTGGTTAAAGGGATTAAAATCCTTTCATCATGTCTAAAATGTCCAAACGAAGGCTTTGGTTCTAAGATTCCTATAACCTCAAAATATTCCCCACCAATTTTTATTTTTTTACCTATAACCTGTTTAGCTTTAATTTTTTGGGGTACTTCTGCTCCCAAAACGCATACCTTAGCCATGTTCTTTAAATCTTGTTCACTAAAGAACCTTCCTTCTTTGGTATACCAGTTGTTAGCTAAACTATAAGACGGAGTCACCCCTTCTATCCTCATTTTTTCAGAAAAACCTTCATAGGAAACTTCAAGAATACCTCTTACCCAAGGAGAGACAAGCTTGACAAACTCAAGTCTTTCTATGTTTTCTACATCCTTCATTTTCATGGTATCTGTTCTTGTGGTAGTAACCCCTATGATTTTTCCTCCTCCAGCAATAACCAGCATGGCATCTTTACCAAACTGAAGGTTAGCTAATACATCTAAGACCTGTTTTTTCGCAGAGGCTCCTAGGGAATAGATGGTGTTTAAAGCCGTTAAACTTATGATCAAAGCTAAAAGCATAAAAACCAGGTTTATCTTGTTTGAAAGAAGTTCTTTTAATGTATCCTTTAAAAAGGCCTGTTTAAACCTGTTTTTCATCTACAAAAATTCCGTCTGCTATGATTTTTATTCTTTTTCCGTTTTTGGCAATTTCTGGGTCGTGAGTAACCATTATAATAGTAAGTCCTTCGGCGTTTAATTCTTTAAATATGTTCATCACTTCTTTACTGCTTGCACTGTCAAGATTGCCTGTAGGTTCATCTGCCAAAAGCAGTTTAGGATTGGTGATCAAGGCTCGGGCTATTGCCACTCTTTGTTGTTGTCCTCCTGAAAGTTCTTTAGGTTTAGCATGAATTCTTTCTCCTAACCCCAATCTTTCAAGCAAAGAAATAGCTCTTTTTTCATCATCTTTAGAAAATCCTTCCGGTCTATAAAGTAAAGGTAACAACACGTTTTCTAAAGCGGTTGCCCATGGGACTAAATGAAAGGCCTGAAAGATAAACCCCAGTTTCCTATTCCTTATATAAGCCAATTTTTTACTGTCAAACTTACTCACCTCTTCTCCTTCTAAAAAATACCTGCCTGAGGTAGGTTTATCAAGAAGACCTATGATGTTTAAAAGGGTCGTTTTCCCACTCCCAGAAGTTCCCATGATTACTAAAAATTCTCCTTGTTCTACCTCTAAGTCTATTCCTTTTAGAACTTGATAGGAAACCTTCCCAATTTGATAGGTTTTTTGAATATCTTCCAGGATTACTATTTTGTCTCCCACAAACCTACTTCCTCACCTTCTTTCAGCCCTTCTACTACTTCGATTTTTCCTTTGGATTCCCAGCCTATTTTAATTAATCTTTTTTCCCATTTATCCCCTTTTTTTACCATCACAAAATAATTTCCTTGGGGGTCTATCTTTACTGCTTTGGAAGGCACCAAAAGTACGTTTTCTTTTTTCCCGGCTATGATGTTAACCTGGGCTGTCATCTCAGGACGCAGTAGATTTTCATAGGGGTCTAAAATTTCAAGCACCACATCATAAAAAACCACGTTATTTTTGATGATAGCACCAGGGTATATCTTTTTTACTTTAGCCCTAAAGACCTTGTTGGGATAGCTGTCTACGGTAAAAGTAGCCTCTTGACCTACTGAAATTTTTCCTATGTCTGTTTCATCTACATAACATTCTACTTGAAGTCTTGAGAGGTCAACCACCGTAATAAAAGTAGGGGCGTTTAACCCTGCTACCACAGTTTCTCCTTGTTGGGTTGTAACCTCTGAAACCACCCCAGAAATAGGGGAGTAAATAAAGGCATAATTAAGTTTAATCTTAGCTGCATTCCAAACATTTTTAGCAGCCTCTACACTGGCTCTGGCGATGGATAACTGCTTTTCATACTCAGATTTTAAAGCCTCAAGATTAGCTTTTTCATATTCTAAAGTAGATTTTTTTACCTCATAATCTCTTTCTAACCGTTCGAGATCATTTTTTGAAATAAGACCTTCCTGGAAAAGCATCTTGTTTCTTTGAAGTTCTCTTTCTATTTGAAGGAGTTCTGCCATAGATGATTTAACTTTTTTAGTTTGTGCTGAGATCTGATGAGGATAAACCTGTTTTATCTTTTCTAAATTGGCTAAGGCTTCTTTATATTCGTTAAAAGCTCTGTTAACCTCTTCCTGAAGGTCTTGATGTTCTATGATGGCTATAAGTTGACCTGCTTTAACCTTATCTCCTGTGGTAACAAAAAGTTTTTCTACCCTTCCTGAAATCCTTGAGCCTACTTTTACTTGAGCTCCGACCTGAGGTTTTACCGCTCCGGTAGCTGTTACCTCTAAATAAATTGTTCCCCTTTCTACCTTGGTAGAAGAAGAAGGTAAAAGGTTAGCCTTTTTTTCTGATTTTTTCTGACACCCCAAAAAAAACAAACAAACGATCAACCATAAAAACACCCATTTTTTCATAAATCTAACTCCGGAATAACACCAGTCATTCTATAAAGTTCGTAGAAGGAATATATCAAGTTATACTTAGACACTGCTACCTTCGACCTTGCTTCTGAAAGCCGGGCTAAAAGGGTGGTTACATCTACGATGCTTGCTAATCCGGTTTCGTATTTCTTTTGAACTATCCGATAGTCTTCTTCCATACTTTTTAACCAGGCAAGGGCGCTTTCAAAGTTTTCTTTAGCTGTTTGATAGTTTTTATAACTGGTAAAAACTTCCTGTTTTATCTGAAGTTCGGTATTTAACTTTTCTAATTTTTTTTGCTCTAACCCTGTTTTTTCTTTATTTAATTCTGCTATTCGTTGGAAACCTGTAAAAATAGGTAGGGTTATCCGAAAACCTGCCGTAAATTCGTTTTGTTTATCAGGAAAAAATTTATCGTCTACCTGATAATAACTACTAAACAGGTCTACGGTAGGGCCAAACTTTCCTTTTATGCTTTTGACCCGATCTTCTTGAGCTAAAACCTCATTTTCTTTGGCTTTAACCTCTGGCCTTTTTTCGAGAGCGGTTTTAAGATAAAAATTTAAATCTTTTATCTCTATGTTTTTTTCGTCCAAAGGTAAAAATTCTATTTCTTCTACCTTAAGGACATCATAGTTTATTAAGGTAAGAACCTTAGCTTTGGCTATGTCTGCGGTATACTTATAGTTAGTCACGTTAAACTCTGCCTGTTTAACCTTGGCTTCAGCATCAAGCACATCTGCATAAGGAGAAAGACCAACCTCGTATTTCTTTTTGGCTAACCTTAAAAGGGTTTTAGCGTCTTCCAGGTCAACCAACGCAGCTTCATACAAGGCCTTTTGTTTAAAGTATTCTAAATAAGCCTGGATAATGTTTAAAGACACGTCTAACATGGTTTTTTTTACCATAAAATCCTGAGCTGATATCAATTTTAAGGCCTCTTGATAGGAGTACCAGGTAGAAAAGCTTGAAAAAACGTTCCAGTTTAAATAAGGACCAAAAGAATGGACTTCCTGATTAGGCAGCCCCTTACCTGGATCTTTTCTGTCAAACTCGTACTTTAAGTATAAAAACGGGAAAAACCCAGACCTGACATAATCTTTATAAAAAATAGAACTTTCCTTACTTTTTATCGCAACCTGTATCTGAGGGTTGTTTTTTAGCCCTATAACAATAAGCTCTTTTAGAGATAATACTTCTTTAGCAAAAACATTGTTTTGAGAGCTTAACAGCCAAAAAAAGAAAAGCAAAAAAAGACCGAGTATTTTCTTCATAAAATCCTCTTATTTTTCGGCTCAAAAATGTGTAAGTAATCACTTAAATATTTATCCTTAAAATCGATTTTGTCAATCTGATTTTAAGGTCATTTTAGAGTTGAAATTTTTTTAACTTAACCAAGACAACTTATTTCGTTTTAAGGTTCATAGAGCTATTTTTATAGCCATACAAAAAGTAGACTAAAATCCCTAAGAAACTCCAAAGAATGAATCTTATCCAGGTATCCATAGGTAACCCACTCATGATAAAAAGCAAAAACAGAAGGTTAATCGGGATTAGTATGTGGGCATAGGGAATCCTAAAAGCAGGTTGATAATCAGGGCGGTATCTGACTAAATAGATAGCTACACCTACTACAAAATAGGCAAAGAGAGTCCCGATGTTTATAAGCTCTGCCAATATCTTTAAAGGGATAAAGCCGGCAAAAATACAAAGTATTAATCCACCGGTTATAGATGCTTTATATGGAGTATAAAATTTTTTATGTATTTCGGCAAAAGGCTTAAAGATAAGACCATCTCTTGCTAAAGCGTAAAGAATCCTAGTGAACCCTATGGCCATAACCAACATAACCGAGGTGATCGTAATTACCGCACTTAAAGAAATAAAGTCTGCTACCGGTTTTTCGTTTATCTTGTACATGGCGTAGGCTAAAGCATCCGGTTTCCCTTCATATTCCCAGTAAGGCAGGATCCCTACCAAAACAAAGGCTACCGAGATATATAGTAACGTGATAACTATAAGAGAAAGGATTATACCTTTAGGTAAGGTTTTTTTAACGTCTTTAGTTTCTTCTGCTAACGTTGCTAAGGCATCAAAACCTAAGTAAGCAAAAACAATAAGAGCAGCTCCTCTCCAGACCCCTTCCCATCCAAAAGGCAAGAAGGGTTGAAAGTTTTCCCATTTAACATGTTTTAACCCAAATAATACAAAAACTAACAAGGTTATTATCTTTAACACCACCACCAAGTTATTAAAAAAAGCACTTTTTCTAATCCCTATGGTTACCAAGATGAAGATTACTAAGACCCCTACAAGGGCAAAAAGGTCCACAAAGGTACCTTGGTTAGGGTTAAAAGGACCTGAAAGGGCTTTAGGTAAGACCCACCCCAAGTTATTTTCTAAAAAAGCCCTTAAATAACCAGACCAACCGGTAGAAACAGCTGCTGTAGCAATCCCGTATTCTAAAAGTACATTCCAACCAACCAACCAAGCCCAAAATTCTCCCAAAGCAAAATATACATAATTATAGGCTCCTCCAGCTAAAGGAAAAGCTGAACAAAACTCTGCGTATACCAAAGCAGTTAATCCTATACCTATTCCTGCAAGGATAAAAGAAAGCAAAATCCCAGGCCCAGCATAAGAAGCTGCAGCCTGTCCGGTTACCACAAAAATACCTGCTCCAACTACCGCCCCTATCCCTATTAAAACGATGTCTTTTAACGAAAGAGCGCGCTTAAGTTTAGAGGTTTGCTGAACAGCATTAAACGGTTTTTTCCTAAAGATATCCATAGTTTTATAATTATAAAAAAATTTTTTAGATTTTAAATACTTTCCTTGCTAAAAACTTGTTAAAAAACCTCTTTTAATCCCTTTAGGATGTATTCTATAGCAATACTTGCCAGAATAAGACCTAAAATTCTCACCACAGCCTTAGTACCAAGTTCTCCCAGATGTTTGAAAATCTGGGTTGAGGCCTTAAGAATAAGATAGGTGATGACTATCACCAGAAAGATCACCCCTGAAAGGGCTAATTTAGTGGTTAAATCAGGGGTTTCCCCTAAGATGATGGTAGTGGTAATTGCCCCAGGACCTGCTAAGTAAGGAATACCTAAAGGAACTACAGAAGGGTCTTCTAACTCTCTTACCTGGGTGGTTTCCTGTTCTGAAGTTTTTACCTGAGTGGTTTTGCCAAAAAGCATCTCTAAGGCGGTTATGAAAAGTAGAGTCCCTCCTGCTATCCTAAAAGAAGAAAGAGAAATTTGAAATAAAATAAGAATGTATTTACCTAACCAAAAAAATAGTAAAAGGGTAATCAAAGCTGTAACACAGGCTTTTAAGGCTATCCTTTGCCTTTCTTTTTCAGAATAACCGCTGGTTATACTTAAAAAGAAAGGTGCCCCAGCTATCGGGTCTATGATCGTAAAAAGAGCGATAAAACTTTTAAACAAAAGGCTTATTTCCATGAAACCTTTGCCTTTAGATAAAAATATAACCCAGGAAGGGCAGAAATAAGGATTAAACTATACCCTAACATCCCTAATAAAACACCATGTTCTATGGAAAACCCTAACAAAGAAACAAAATAACTTAAACCTCCCTCCCTTACACCTAAACCTGAAATACTAATAGGCAAGGCAGCAAGAAAACTAATGATAGGGATCATCACAAAATAATATACATAACTTATGTTTAAATGTAAGGCTTTACCCAAAAGAACAAACTGAAGAACAAAAAAAACCTGGATTAATACCCCAAGAAGTATCGGAAATAGATTATAAGGTAAGGAAACAGGCCTAAAATAGTCCGTAGAATAGATTTTAGTAAAAAATACCGAGATTAAGAAAAAACTTAAAATTGTAGAATAGGTAAGAATGGTAGAAAAATAGTAAAGTTTTTTAGGTAAAAATTGTCCATATAAAGGAAGAGAAATAGAGAGGATAAAAAAAATACCTAAAAGACCATAAAATCTATCGATCATAACGCTAAAGGTGGCTTTTTTAAAGGGAAGGCCCTGTCTGGTTAAAAGAAAAGTCCTTAAAAGGTCTCCTCCCACTATCCCTGGCATAACCGTATTTAATGAAAATCCCATCAGATAGCTTTTTAAAAAGAAAAGATAGCTTTGTTTAAAACCCCAAGTTTCACAGATTTTCTGCCATCTTAAAGCTACCATAAGCTGAAAACTGTTAAAACAAAGAAGGGCAGTTAGATAAAAAGGAAGCGACAGATTTTTAAAAATCTCTTTTAGCTTAACAAAATCGGTTTTTTTAAAAAGAAAAAACAAAATGCCAAAGGTAATGATAAATCTTAAAGCCAGACTTAAGAAATGGTTTATTCTTTTCATTATGGTTAGTCTTTAAAGACTCGAAAATATTTTATATACTCACTGGAAAGGTTTTTTAACGGATTTTCAATAATAGCAATCAACTTTCCCTTTGGGTTTAAAATCCTTATCCAGTCATGACTGGGAGATAAAGTAAGTTTTTGAAATTTTATAAAAGAGATAAAAGAAGAGGTATACATAGTTCTTCCTTCTTGTATACGTTTAGAAAAATCTTCACTTACAAGTATCTTGGGTAAAAATTCAAGGGCCTTTTCTACAGAGATTATTTTTTTTAATAACTCTCCGTAGTTTTCTTCAACAAGTCGCGATATTTCTTCTAAGGTTAAAGCTTCTTCTATTTTAAACACACTTTTCTGTATTCTTCTAAGTTTAGTCAAAGTTGCACCACATTCAAGCTTTTCTCCGAAACTGTTTATTATAGACCTGATATAGGTTCCTTTAGAACAGTGGACCTCAAACCTCACATAGGGTAGGTTGACTTCTAAAATGTCAAACCGAAAAATTTTAATTTTTTTAGGTTCTTTAGGGATAAGAAGACCATCTCTTGCATATTTATAAAGCGGTTTTCCTCTAAACTTGGCAGCAGAAAAAGGAGGGGGAGTCTGGTCTAATTCTCCTAAGAAGGTCTGAGCAACCTTTGTAAGATCTTCTAAAGAAAACTCAGGGACAGGTTTTTTAGCAACCACCTCTCCGGTAATATCAAAAGTAAGGGTGCTAATTCCTAATTGCATCTCCCCCTGGTAAATTTTATCACCTTCTAAGAAGATTTGGGCTACTTTGGTGGCCTTGCCAATTAATATAGGTAAAACTCCTGTAGCTATGGGGTCAAGGGTTCCCCCATGTCCGGCCTTTTTAACCTTTAAAATTTTTTTAACCTTTTCTAAGGTTTGGGTAGAGGTTAATCCCTCAGGTTTATCCACTACAAGAATTCCGTTTAATTCTTCATTTTTTTTCATAAAAACTCCTCAAAAACTCTTTAAATTCTATCAAAAACGTTTGAAGGTCCTCTATCTTAAGTTTAAACCCACTAGCGTATTTATGTCCTCCACCACCAAAATGTTTAGCAATCTCCAAAACCTCAAAAGGTTCTTTACCTCTTAAACTTACAGCTATGCTTCCTTTCTCAAATTCTTTTACGAAAGCTACTATATCAATTTCTTTTAAACTTTTTAAAAAATTGGCTATGTAACTAAGATCTTCTACAGGACTGTTTTCTAATTCTTCAACGGTAAGGTAAGAAATACCAAAAGAGGGTTTATTTGATATTATTTCTAAACGATCAAGGGCTATTTTTAGAAGGTTGGCTTCCTGTAAAGAAACTTGTTCAAAAAGTTGTTTGGCTATATACGAAGGGTTGGCCCCCTTTTCGCACAGTTCTTTGGCCACTTCAAAGGTATAGGCTTTTGTATTTTCATATTTAAACCCACCTGTGTCAAAATAAAGTCCAGCTAAAAGATTTTCAGCTATCTCTGAAGTAATCTCAGCTTTTAATTTTTTTAGAATTTCGAAAATAATGGCTGAGGTAGAAGGTGAGTTAGGGTCTACGATAAATAAAGTTTCTCCTTCAAAGGTATTTTCTTCTTTTTGATGATGGTCTATGATTACATATTCCTTAAAAAGTTTTAATCTTTCTGCTATGTTAGAAGCAATCCTTTTCGGAGAGGAAGCATCAAACAATATGACCAAAGCTTTATCAATTTGAGGCAAATTTTCTGGTAGGATAAACCATTGATAACCCTTTAAAAATTTGCTATTTTGGGGTATATGTTCTACCACAGGATAAAAGTTTTTCCCTTTTTGTTTTAAAAAAAACCCAAAGGATAACATAGAAGAAAGACCATCTATGTCTGGGTTTATATGGGTTACTAAGATAAAATGTTGGTTTTCTTCAATTTTTTGAAGAAGGGCTGTTAGATTAAACATCCTTTTTGATTCTGGAGATTTTATCAAACAGCATATTAAGTTGTTTTTCTTTTTCCTCTCTGTCGTCTAATCTAAATTCAAGGTCCGGCATGTATTTTATAGTAATTTTTTCTCCTATTAGTTTTTTGATATAACCTTTGGCACGATTGAGGGCCTTTTGAACCTCGTTAGGAGCAGTATCTCCATATACCCTAAAAAAGACTACCGCTTTTCTTAAGTCTCCACCTATTTTAACCTCAGTGATCGTAATGAATTGTTTGAAAATTGGATCGTTTAGTTCATACATCAAAATTTCTGTTATAACCTGTTGTAAAAGACTACCTACTTTTTCTGGTCTGTATGACATTGGTTTAAACCTTAATAGTTAATGAAATCTATCTCAGCTTTTATAATTTCTAACCTACCATCTTTTTGAATAAAAGTAAGGATGTCATTTATTTTACTATCAACTAATTTTTGGTCTTTTCCTACTACACTTAACCCTAAAACAGCTTTTTGCCAGAGGTCATGCTCGTCTACCTCGGCCAAAGACACCTTTCTGAACCTAGATTCTATCTTTTGAGTTAAGGCCTTTAATACTTGCCTCTTGGCTTTTAAAGAATTAGGTTCAGGAATAAAAAGTTCTATTTTTGCTATTCCAACTACCATTTAGAAAACCCTTTTAATTTAACTAGTTACTAGTTAAAGCTCCTGAGAAACCTTTTTCAACTCAAAGGTTTCCAGAAGATCTCCTTCCTTTATATCATTAAAACCTTCTATTCTAACCCCGCACTCATAACCAGCAGCTACCTCTTTGACATCTTCCTTGAATCTTCTAAGAGAGGCTATTTTACCTGTATAAACCACAACCCCGTCTCTTATTACCCTTACATTGTGGTTCCTGTTGATAACTCCTTCTTTGACATAACAACCAGCAACAACCCCTACCTTAGGTATCTTAAAGATAGCTCTTACTTCTGCTAAACCCTTTATTTCTTCTACGATTTCAGGTTCAAGTAATCCAGCCATTGCTTTCTTTACATCATCAGTAAGCTGATATATCACATCATAAAACTTAATATCTACTCGTTCTTTTTTAGCTAAATCTCGTGCTTGAGAGCTGGGTTTTACGTTAAAACCGATGACAATAGCATTTGAGGCTGAGGCTAACATTACATCACTTTCAGAAATAGCCCCTATGCCTGCACGGATGATGTTAACCTTTACTTTATCAGTAGAGAGTTTAAGTAAAGAGGCTTGTAAGGCTTCTAAAGTACCTTGGGTGTCGGCTTTTAAAACTATGTTTAATTCTTTAAGCTCACCTTCTTTTAGTTTTTCAAAAAGCTTTTCAAGAGAAATTTTGGCTTCTTTAGCTGTTTCAGCTTCTCTTGCCTTTCTTTGTCTATATTCTGCTATCTTTTTTGCTTTTTCTTCACTGTCTAGAACTATAAAGTCATCCCCAGCCTGAGGTAACTCTTCAAAACCTAAGACCTCTACAGGCATAGAAGGAGTAACTTCTTTAACCCTTTTCCCATAGCTATCAAACATTGCTCTTACTCTTCCATAGGTAAGCCCGGCTACAAAAATATCCCCTTCTTTGAGGGTTCCCTCTTGAACAAGCACCGTAGCTACCGGTCCTCTTCCTTTATCTAATTTACTTTCTATAATCCTTCCTCTTGCAGGTCTATCATAGGCAGCCTTGAGCTCTAACATTTCAGCTTGGAGAAGCACCAGCTCTAACAACTCGTTGATACCTATCTTGTTTCTTGCTGAAATGTTAGCCATTAAAGTATCGCCACCCCATTCTTCGGGAATCAACCCTAATTCAGCTAACTGAGATTTAACTCTTTCAGGGTTAGCTTCGGGTTTATCTATTTTATTGATAGCTACCACTATAGGAACTTTGGCTGCTTTAGCATGTTCTATAGCTTCTTTGGTTTGCTCCATCACTCCATCATCCGCAGCTACTACCAAAATTACTATATCTGTAACCTGAGCTCCCCTTGCTCTCATCGAGGTAAAGGCCTCATGTCCCGGTGTGTCTATAAAGGTGAGAGTTCTTCCATCCTCTAATTTTACCGTATAAGCACCAATATGCTGAGTAATTCCTCCGGCTTCTTTGCTGGCCACATCAGTCTTTCTGATAGCGTCTAAAAGAGTAGTTTTTCCATGGTCTACATGCCCCATAACCGTGATAACCGGAGGACGAGGTTTTAGCTCTTCTGGTGAAGGTGGAATATACTGTAAAAGAATTTCTTCCTCGATAGGAGCCCTTTCTATCTGATATCCAAATTCATCAGCCAGTATGGCCGCTATATCTGCATCTATAGACTGATTAGCGGTAACAGGCATGCCCATCTGTAAAGCCTTCTTGATGAGCTCGCTAACTTTAACCCCCATCATTTTAGCAAGTTCGCTAACTTGAATCGTTTCAAAAATTTTTATTTTTCTTTCTTTAGGAGGTAAAGTAGGTGGTCTGTCAGAAACTCTTTCTTTTTTGTCTTTTTCCTTAGGTTTTACTAATTCTACTTCAAGTTTTTCCTCAAAAAGGGTTGTTGGCTCCTCTTCTATAAAGAACTCGTCAATCCTCTCTTTTTCTCTTTTACCAAAAGCGCTTTTTTTCTTTGCTTTTTTCTTTTCTTCTCTAAAATCTTTTTCCTTTTTCTTCTTTTTAAAATCTTCTTTTTCTCCTATCTTTGGTTCTTCAGGTAAGACAATTTCTTCTTTGGGAGGAGAAACCACTGGTTGTTCTTTACCTTTAAAACCTCTTTCTTTTCTTGGCTTAAACTCAGTAACAACCCTTTTCTCATAAGAGGGTTGAGCAGTTTTTGGTTGAGAAGGCTCTGTAAGGGGCGTTTCAGTTTGAGAAAGTTCAAACCGAGAAACTTCTTGAATAGATGTTTCAAAACTTTCTACTTTTTCCTCTTTTAAAGCTTCAACCTCTAAGGAAACCTTATCACCTTTTTCTGTAGAAGGCTCTTCTATAAAAGAAGGTTTCTCCTCTTTGGTTTCTGATATGGTTTCTTCTAGTTTAAGTTTCTCTTCGACTTTAAGCTCTTCTGATATTTTTTTCTTTTTTAAGACAAGCTTTTTCTTTTTGGGTTGTTCCAGAGGTGGCTCTACACTTTCTACTTTAGGTTCTTCTGGTGTAATTTCTTCTTTGTTTTTTTCTTCAATCTCCTCTTTTCTAAACACGATTATTTCGTGTTTTTTACCATAAAGATTTCTTACCTTTTCGGCGTCTTCCTCCGACAAAGAGGAAAGAGTAGTTTTAACCGGAAAACCTTCGGCTTTAAGTTTTTTAACTAACTCTTTAGGTTCTATATGAAGCTCTTCTGCTAGTTCGGTAAGTTTAATCCTTTTTGTCATAATAACCCCTGTTTAAGTTTAAAGATACTTTTGGCTAAGGTTAAAGTTAACCAATTTAATTATATTATAAAAGATGACTTAAGTTTAATATCAAAGCACGAAAATTCAAGTCCTTCTTTTATTTTTATAAATTTAGATTAATATTATAAGACATGAGACAGGTTATCATCATCCCGGCACGCTATGGTTCTACACGGTTTCCAGGAAAACCTTTGATCCTAATAAATGGAAAACCAATGATACAACATGTTTATGAAAGGGCTTTAAGTTCAAAAATAAAAGAAATATGGGTAGCTACTGATGACGAAAGGATTTTTAAGGAGGTTTTAAGGTTTGGAGGCAAGGCTTTGATGACCGCTAAGACTCATATCTGTGGTACAGATCGAGTAGCTGAAGCTACTGAACTTCTCGGACTATCTCCAGAAGATATAGTAGTCAATCTTCAAGGAGACCAGCCTTTTTTTCCTTCAGAATATTTTCAACTTTTGATAGAGCCTTTGCTCTCTGGAAAGGCTAAAATGGCTACCCTCGCTACTCCTATAAAAACTGAAGAAGATCTCTATAACCCTAATAAAGTTAAAGTGGTTTTAGATCGTAAAGGCTATGCTCTCTATTTTTCAAGAAGCCTTATTCCTTACTTTAGACCTCCAGGAGAACCTCCTTTATACCTAAAACATATTGGTGTTTATGCCTATACAAAGGAATTTTTGGACCTTTTTGTTAAACTTCATCCAGGAAGCCTCGAACTCACAGAAAAGTTAGAGCAATTAAGAGCCCTTGAACACGGGTATAAAATAGCTGTAAACATAGTGCCCGAAGATGTACCTGAAGTAGACACTCCAGAAGATTTAGAAAAACTTACAAAACTTACAAAACTAAGAGGGATATCGTTATGAAAAGAGAACCCGCAGTAGCAGGATATTTTTATAGTAATAACCCTAAAGAATTAAAAGCACATCTTGCCGAACTGATAAAGTTTTCAGAACCCAAGATATCTGCTAAAGGGATAGTGGTTCCTCATGCAGGATATTTTTACTCAGGTGCGGTTGCAGGGGCTGTTTATGGTAAGATAATCCCTCCTGATATTGCTGTTATCCTTGGTCCTAATCATACAGGTATGGGGAAACCAATCGCTATCTTTAACGGAACCTCCTTTATCACCCCTTTAGGAGAGGCTAAAGTAAATAAAACCTTTGTTTCTCGTTTGTTAGAGCTTTGTCCTTTGGTCTCAGAAGACCTTCTAGCCCATGCCCATGAACATTCTATAGAAGTTCAGGTACCTTTTTTACAGTATCTAAACCCTGGGATAGAAATCGTAGCGATTTGTTTAAGATGGATTTCACTTAAGGAAATAAGAGAAGTTGGAGAGGCGTTGGCTAAAACCATACAGCTTTTTCCAGAAAAGAAAATTTTGATCGTAGCAAGCTCAGATTTTAGTCATTATGTGCCCCATGGCACAGCCAAACATAAAGATTCTTTGGCTATAAACGAAATCTTATCGTTATCTGAAGAAGCTCTTATAAGGACGGTAAAAGAAAACAACATATCTATGTGTGGAGTCATCCCGGTAGCAATAGCCATAGTTGCTTGTAAAGAGCTCGGAGCCACTCATGGAGAACTTATTGCTTATGCCACCTCTGGAGATATAATCAGAGATTATTCCTCAGTAGTAGGTTACGGAGGGATAATTTTATATTAATCAAATTTTTCTAAAGGGGGACTGTTAATGGCTGAAATAGTTACACGTTTCCCACCGAGTCCAACAGGACATCTACATTTAGGGGGAGCAAGGACTGCACTTTTTAACTGGCTTTATGCAAGGCATCACCAAGGGAAGTTTGTACTAAGATTAGAAGATACAGATAGAGAAAGGTCTAAAGAAGAATATGTTGTTTCTATCTTAGAGGCCTTAAAATGGTTAGGTCTTGACTGGGATGAAGGTCCTTATTTTCAGAGTCAAAGGATTGGTCTTTATAAACAATATGCTCAAAGGCTTTTTGAAGAAGGGAAGGCGTATTACTGTGAATGCCCCAAAGAGGTTTTAGAAGAAAAAAAGAAAAAAATGCTTGAAAACGGCCAAAAACCAAAGTATGACAAAACCTGCCGAAATAAAAATTTAGGTCCAGGGGAAGGGAGAGCTTTAAGGATTAAGGCCCCAGAATTTGGTGAAATCGTCTTTGAAGACCTTTTAAGAGGTAAAGTTGTGTTTCCTGCTGAAGAGGTGGATGACTTTGTGATTTTACGCTCAGATGGGACCCCTACTTATCAGTTTGCGGTGGTGATTGATGATATCACTATGGGGATAACCCATGTAATAAGAGGAGATGATCATATTTCTAATACCCCAAAGCAGTTGATTATCTATGAAGCCCTTGGAGTTGAACCTCCTAAATTTGCCCATATTCCTATGGTCCTTGGCCCTGATGGGACTAAACTTTCAAAAAGACATGGGGCTAAATCCATCCTTGAATACAAAGAGGCAGGTTTCTTACCTAATGCTTTAATAAACTATTTGGCAAGACTTGGTTGGGGTTTCGGAGATCAGGAATATTTTACTGTAGAAGAACTTATAGAGAAATTTGACATAAAAGACGTAAACCTATCTCCTGCGCGTTTTGACCCAGACAAACTTTTAGCGGTTAATGCCTACTGGATAAAAAATAGCGATAACCGGTTTTTGCTTGAAAATCTTAAACCTTTTCTATCTAAGAAATATAGTCTTGATCAATTTTCCGAAGAATATTTGTTAGAGGCTATCGAGACCGTAAAAACAAGGGGGAAAACTTTAGTAGAACTTGCAGAAATGATGGATTTTTATCTCATAGAAGAGGTTATTTATGATCCAAATGGTGCAAAGAAGTTTCTCACACCTCAGATAGCTCCGGTATTAGAAAAGGTCTGCGAAGATTTAAAAACGTTAACTTTAGAAGATAAGGTTTTAGAGGATTATTTTCGAAATTTGGCTGAAACCCACGGTTTTAAACTAAAAGACATAGCCCAGGCCATAAGAATAGCCCTTACCGGAAAAACCGTTAGCCCCGGACTTTTTGAAATCATAAGGGTTTTAGGTAGAGAAAAAACTATTTATCGTATTAAGAAGGCGTTAGCTTATATTTTTGAAAATAGTTTTTAGATTATTTTACCACTTCTTTAAGTTTTCCGGTTAAGCTACCTATAAGGGGGAGTTTTCCCCTTATTTCTATAGGATATTTTTCTTTTTTGAGTAGATACACGGTAACCTTTCTGTTTCTGCTTAAAAGTTCACTGGTTTCTGGAAGTGTTATGTTGAGCTCTAAACAGGGTTCCTCTTTACCTTCATACATGCACGAGGTTTCTTTACTTAAGGCTATTTTGACAAATTTTCTACTTTCTTTTATATACACAGGAAACTCTACTTTAGGTTGGTTTAGATAGTCAACCAACCACGAATTTATAAAAGAAGTAAGTTCATCGTAGATAGGGTAGGTTACATTAAAAGTTTTTCCTAAATTTTTTTCTATATCGCCTTTTTTTATATTTACTACTTGTCTTTCTTTATCAAAAAATATGGATTTCTTCCTTTCTTTTTCTCTGTCCTTTGAATAGATGTTTGTTTTAAAAGGATTTCCTTGGTTATCTAACCAGGTTTCCCATTTAGCATAATAGGGATAAACTACATTACCCAAGCCTGTGGTGTAAACTATGGCTGAATATTTTGAATTTTCTATCAATATTATCGTTTCACCCAGCTTAAAAGGTCCGTAAAAAATTTCATATACAAGTTTTTTAGGTAAACTTACGATATCCTTAGACAATGTCGGTTCAGAAGCTTTTGTTTTTTCAGAAGCTTTCCAAAGCTCTGCTTTTTCGGTTAAGGTATCTTTTTTTTCTTTATTTGAGGTATCTTTTTTTTCTTTAGGAATGTTCTCTGCTTCTGAAACCGTCTTAGGTGTATTGGTATCAGGTTGAGTAGAAGGCTGTTCTGAAGGTTGGGAGTTGTCTTTATTAAAAGGTTGAGGTCCAGAAGATGGAACCTCTTCTTTAAGGTTTTTCGTTTCAGATTCTTGAGAGGTTTCTTTTTTTGAGATGATTTTTGAGGGTTGAGATATAGTTTCTATTTTTTTTAAGTTTAAGTCTAAAAAATCTTCTGTGTAAGATATTAAGAAATGTTTGAAGGTCGGTAGAGCAAACATACCGAGGAATAGAGAAATATGTATAATTAAAGAAAAAATGAGAGAAGAAAGAAAAGGATGAATTTTATCTTTAACATCGGTTTTCATGATATAATTTTAGCAAAAGTTTTTAGTTAAACCTTGACAAAACTATAACTTACTATAAATTTTAATCCAAAACTAAACAAAGGAAAGGGAGGGTAGCGAAGTGCCACATCACAAGTCTGCCAAGAAAGCGTTAAGACAGAGCGAAAAAAGAAGGTTAAGAAATCGAGCCTTTAAAAGCAGGGTGAAAACAGAGATTAAAAAGTTTTTAAATTATTTAAACGCGCATGACTTAGAAAAAGCTGAAGCTCAATTAAGAATCGTCCAAAGTTTGCTTCATAAAGGGGTTTCAAAGGGTATTTTCCATTGGAAAAAGGCTGCTAATAAAATCTCTAAACTTTTTAAAAAGTTCGAATCAGCCAAAAACAAAGCTACCACCCATTAAAAATTAAGGGGATGTAGCTCAGCCTGGGAGAGCGCCGGAATCGCACTCCGGAGGTCGGGGGTTCGAATCCCCTCATCTCCATTAGGTTGAGATTCTCTTTTATTTTTCTTTTTTATCAATTTCTCAATCGTTGCCTATCTTTATGATAGTCATTTTGAATTTTCTATCGATTTTTATCCTTTTTAGTTTGTGTTTTTGATTCAAAATTTTTTTGACAATTCAAAAAATTTGGGTATATTTATAAAAACTTTATAAGGTGTTTTTATGTTTGATTTTTTAAGAAAAGGTGCAACTTCAGTCTTTGCTAAGATCTTTTTAGCGGTAATTATTATAGTTTTTATCTTTTGGGGTATCGGAAGCTTTGTTACTTCAGAAAAAGACCTCGTTGCTAAGGTAAACGGGATCTCTATCACAGCCAAAGAATTTCAAGAGTTTTACAACTTTCAGTTGTTGCGTTTAAAGCAAACCTTTGGCGAAATTAGCGAGGAAGACCTTAAAAAACTTAATCTCAAAAAAGAAGTCCTCGATGAACTTATAAAACTAAAACTTTTAGAAGATTATGCCAATAAAATAGGTGTTAAGGTTTTACCAGAAGAGGTAAGTTTTAGCATAGCTCAAATTCCATCTTTCCAAGAAAATGGAAGGTTTAGTCCCCAAAAATATCAGATGGTATTGAGAGAGTTAGGTACTACCCCAAAGTTTTTTGAAAAACTTGTTTATTATGACATTTTGCAACAACGATTAAAACTTCTTTTGACAACTCCTATTGTGGTTTCAGACGAAGAAGTTAAAGATTATTTGAGGTTTGCAAAGCAGGAAATTGAGTTGTTAGAAGGTATTTTACCCCTTAAAGCTTGCATAGAAAAGATTAATTATACAGAAAAAGACTTGGAAAATTATTATCTTGCCCATAGAGATATCTATAAAGAAGAAGAAAAGGTTAAACTTGCTTATATAATTATTCCTTATAAAACTTCTTTGGAAGTAACAGAGGCTGAACTTAAAAGGTTTTATGAACAAAATTTAGATCGTTTTAAGAGGCCTTTTAGGGCTAAGATTAAAACTCTGTTGATCGAAGGCACAGATGATACTTCCCTAAAAAAAGCTCAAAAAATCAAAGAAGAAACCAAACATGCCAAGGACCTTAAGGTTCCTGCTAAATGGGTAGAAGAAGGGGTATTGTCAGAAGAAATAAAAACTGCACTTAAACAAAGCAAGGAAGGGCAGGTTTTAGGACCTTTTAAGGTTTTTTCGGGATATTTAATTATAGGAGTTGAGGCTATTAAGCCAGAAGGAATAGCTTCCTTTGAGGAAGTAAGAGAGGATATTTATAAATTTTTAAAAACAGAAAAAACAAGAAAGGTTACCCAGGAAAAGGCTAACAAGATTTATTCTGAAATTATGAAAGAAAACGATTTAAAAATATGGGCAGAAAAAAATAAAATCAAACTTTTAGAAACCAATTGGCTAACTAAGAAAGATTTTTTAGACCAGTTTCAAAACCCTCAACTTGCCAAAAAGGTTTTTGAATCCCCCAAAAAAGAATTTTTTGCTCCTTTTGAAACCTCTAAAGGGTTTGTGATCTTAGAAATTATTGATAAAAAACCCGCAAGGTCTTTAGAGTTTGCTGAAGCAAAAGAAAAGGTTAAACAGGACTATCTTAATAGCAAAGGAAAAGAGTTGTGTGAGCAAAAAGCTAAAGCCCTTTTAGAAAAATTAAAATCAAAAACAGATCTAATCAAAGAAGTTTTTGAAAAAGAAGGATTTCAGACCAAAGAATATCGTTTAACCAGGATGGAGATTCCTCAAAAATTTTCTTCTAACATAGCCCAGTTGATTGCTAACACAGGTTCTTCTAAAGTAATAGACAATATCGTGTGGGACAGAGGGGATCTTAAAATTTTTGTCATAAAAAGCATTAAAGAGTTTAACGGCACGATTGAAGATGCAGAAATTCAACAGGCATCTTCGGTTCTTCTAAATCAAAAAAGAGATAAGTGGTTTAAGGAATGGTATCAAAATCTATTTAAAAAATCTAAGATAAAAACTTATACTTTATTTGAAAAGTTTTAGCTGATACTTTTTATGAAAAATTTTAAAAATAGATAAAAAGGGGTTTTTATGCCTAAAAGGACAGACATAAAAAAGATTTTAATCATAGGTTCAGGGCCTATTGTTATAGGGCAGGCTTGTGAGTTTGATTATTCTGGAAGTCAGGCTTGCAAGGCTTTAAAAGAAGAGGGTTATGAAATAGTGTTGGTTAATTCTAATCCAGCTACCATCATGACCGATCCTGAGATGGCAGATCACACATACATAGAACCTCTGACTCCTGAGGTAGTAGAATACATTATAAAGGAAGAACGACCTGATGCTTTACTTCCTACCTTAGGAGGTCAAACAGGTTTAAACATAGCTTTTGCTTTAGCTAAAAAAGGAGTTCTTGAAAAGTATAACGTTGAACTGATAGGAGCAAACGCTAAAGCTATAGAAAAGGCTGAAAGTAGAGAGCATTTTAGAAAAGCGATGGAAAATATAGGATTAAAAATACCAAAGAGTTTAATAATCACTTCTTTAAACGAAATAGAAAAGGCTGCCAAAGAACTTGGTTTTCCTATTATAGTCAGACCAAGTTTTACATTAGGCGGAACAGGAGGAGGGGTAGCCTATAACATAGAAGAGTTAAGAGAAATTACAGAAAAAGGTTTAGAGATGTCTCTTATCCATCAAGTAATGTTAGAGGAGTCAGTTCTTGGATGGAAAGAGTTTGAGCTTGAGGTGATGAGAGACTTTAAAGATAATGTGGTCATCATCTGTTCTATAGAAAACTTTGACCCTATGGGAGTTCATACCGGAGATTCTATTACTGTAGCCCCGGCGCAGACCTTATCCGATGTAGAATATCAGAGGATGAGATCAGCTGCACAGGCTATAATCAGAGAAATAGGGGTAGAAACTGGAGGGTCAAACATCCAGTTTGCGGTTAACCCTAAAAACGGGGAAATGGTTGTAATAGAGATGAATCCCAGGGTTTCCAGGTCTTCGGCTTTGGCAAGTAAAGCTACAGGATATCCTATAGCCAAAATTGCTGCCAAACTGGCTGTAGGTTATACCTTAGATGAGTTACCTAACGACATCACTAAAGAGACAAAAGCCGCCTTTGAACCTACGATCGACTACGTGGTGGTAAAGATACCCAGGTTTACCTTTGAAAAATTTCCAGAATCCCCAGACGAGCTTACTACTTCTATGCGTTCTGTCGGAGAGACGATGGGTATAGGCAGGACTTTTAAAGAGGCTTTACAAAAGGCTATAGCAGGGCTTGAGATAGGAAGGTTTGGATTTGGGGCTGATGGAAAATCTCCTTCAGACAACGATGTAATACTTCCTAAAGAGATCATCAAGGAAAAGTTAGTCAAACCTAACAGTCAAAGATTGTTTTACATAAGAGAGGCCCTTAAGTCAGGATTTAGCATAGAGGAAATCTACAATCTTACTTACATCGATCCTTGGTTTTTATACCATCTAAAAGAAATTTTTGATAAAAGCGAAGAAATAAAAGGGAGATCTTTAGAAAGTTTAACCGCAGAGGAGCTAAGGGAACTCAAACAGATGGGATTTACTGATTACCAAATCGGATTTCTTACCAATACCGATCCTCAAAAAGTAAGAGAATACAGAAAATCTTTAGGGGTAAAACCTACCTTTAAACTTATAGATACCTGTGCAGCTGAGTTTGAAGCCTATACCCCTTATTTTTATTCTACATATGAAGTTGAAAATGAAAGCCGGGCTACAAAAAATCGAAAAGTTCTTATCATAGGTGGAGGGCCTAACAGGATAGGGCAAGGTATAGAATTTGACTATTGTTGTGTTCATGCTTCTTTAGCTTTAAGGGAAAAAGGTATCGAAGCTATCATGGTTAACTCAAACCCTGAAACAGTCTCTACCGATTATGACATTTCAACCAGGCTGTATTTTGAACCTTTAACCTTAGAGCATATCCTGAACATCTATGAAGAAGAAAACCCAGACGGGGTAATAGTTCAGTTTGGAGGGCAAACCCCTCTTAACCTTGCGTTACCGCTTTACAAAGCAGGAGTAAAGATATTGGGTACATCTCCTGAAAACATAGACAGGGCAGAAAACAGAGAAAAGTTTGAACAACTTCTTGAAAAGTTAAATCTTAGAAGACCTAAAGCAAGTACTGCTTATAGCGAAGAAGAAGCTATCAAAGTGGCTAATCAAATCGGTTATCCCTTGCTTGTCCGTCCTTCTTATGTGTTAGGTGGAAGGGCGATGAGAATAGTCTATTCAGAAAAAGAGTTGAAAGAGTTTATAGCTACAGCTGTTAAGGTAAACCCAGAGCATCCGATTTTAATCGATAAATTTTTAGAAGATGCCATAGAAATCGACGTAGATGCTATCTCCGACGGAGAAACGGTGGTAGTAGCAGGTATTATGGAGCACATAGAAGAAGCAGGTATTCACTCTGGAGATTCTGCTTGTATCTTACCTCCTCTTCATATCCCACCTAAACTTTTAAACGAAATCAAAGAAGCTACAAAATTGCTTGCTAAAGAATTGGAGGTAAAAGGTTTAATAAATATTCAATTTGCTGTCAAAGACAACGAACTCTATGTGTTAGAGGTGAATCCAAGGGCTTCAAGAACTGTACCTTTTGTGTCTAAGGCTATCGGAGTACCTTTGGCTAAACTTGCTACCTGGATTATGTTAGGCTATTCACTAAAGGAAATAGGGTTTACGAAAGAAGTGGTGCCTCCTTATTACTGTGTAAAAGAAGTGGTCTTTCCTTTTAAAAGATTTCCTAAGGTAGACGTAATCCTTGGTCCTGAAATGAAGTCTACAGGGGAAGTTATGGGAATAGATTGGGATCCAGCTTTAGCTTATGCTAAAGCACAACTTGCTGCAGGTATGAAGCTTCCCTCTTCTGGTACGGTTTTTATTTCAGTGAAAGACGAAGATAAACCTCTGACCATACCTATAGCTAAAACCTTACAAGAGTTAGGATTTAACTTGATAGGTACAGAGGGGACCTGTAAATTTCTCTCCTCTTTCGGAATAAAAATAAAAGAAGTACCCAAGATCTCAGACCTAAGAAGACCTAATATTTTAGACCTTATCAAGAATAAAGAGATAGTGCTTGCGATTAATACAGCCAAAGGTAAGGAAAGCAAAGAAGATGCCTACCTTATCAGAAGGTATACGATGGAATTAGACATTCCCTATGCTACCACCTTATCTTGTGCTAGGGCTATGGTTGAAAGTATTAAACGGTTAACGATGAAATCTTTCTCTTTTTCTTCTCTACAAAAATATTATAGCTACCTTGATTATAGTTTTTATAAAAGATAAAGGATTTCTCCAGTTGAAACCTCGATAAGACCTTCCTCAGAATTTAGGATTAAACTGCCATAGGGAGTAATTTCAGTTACTTGAGCTATGAGGTAATCATCCAGGTCTATGTTATATCCGTAGCCTACACACCTTCCTAAGGTATCTGTAAATTGTTTGAAATCTTCTATTACCAGATTAGTTACCGACTCTTCATCCCTGATTTTTTGTTCAAACCATCTTAAAAATCCAAAATAATATCTTAGCCAATAGACCAAAATTTCTAGCAATTCCAAGATGGAGACTTCTTTCTTTAGTAAATTGCCCAAACTTTCCGAGGGTATACCTTTAGGAAGAGGGTTGTTAACGTTTATACCTAATCCTATAATATACCATTCATTATACCTTTCTATTAAAACTCCACCCAGTTTTTTTCCGTTTATATGAAGGTCGTTTATCCATTTAACCTTAGCTTTAGTAATCCCCAAATGTTTAGCACATCTTACCATGGCAAGACCAGGTATGAGAGATATCAAAGAGGCATGTTCTTCGAAAAACTCATCGTACAAGCTTAAGGATAACCAGAGTCCCCCTTTTTCAGCAAACCATTTTCTGTCAAACCTACCTTTAGCCTCAAGAAGCATATCTGCTCGTATAATCCTTCCATTGGCTGTTCGGGGATATAAGTTTATGAACTTTTTAGCTGCTTCCATAGCTCGAGGAAGGGTAGGGAAATGCCAGATTTCTTGACCTATCTCTGGAAAAAGTTTAGAAAAATCAAAGTCAAAAGGATGTTTTATAAGGGCCACTCTTCCCTTATACGGGAAACTATCTTTTCTAAATAAGGAAGTTGCTCTTCAGGGCAAAGTCCAATTAAGGGTTGCCCTCTTTCAACCAGTTGAAAGGGTTTGAAATAGATATTATAGATTAAAAACACACCGTCTTCTTCAAAAAAAATAGGAGTCTCACGCTTCATAAAGGTCATGATTAAAAGTTCATCTCCCTTTTTTATTTTCACTTTATAGAGTCCTTCTTTTTCTATTTTGGCCGCTAACCCAGGACTTAACACATACTTTGCCGTTTCAGGAGCTTTTACAAGGTAAAGCGCAGAAAGTAAAATTTCAGAAATTATTTCCTGTTGAGAAAGTGGATGTTTAATCTCAAGTATTGTTTCCTCAGCCTCAACAAACCTATTTAAAAGGTCTGTCCTTAAGTTTTGTACCCATCCATTTATATGAGCTCTTATAGTTTTTAAATTTTTTTCCCTTTCTAAAACAAAAAGAGGGGTACCCGGTTTTTCTAACCACTTACCAGAAGGACCTTTTACCTCATCTCCTTCTTTTACCAAAAATTCTCTTATATAACCGGTGTGTATGGTATTCACTTTAAAAATTTTATAGGGGTTGGCTTTAAACTTTTGGAGAATAACGTTAAGGTGTTCGTACTCGATCTTCATGGTTTATTACCTACCATCTGTAGTATAGGTTTTTGCCTCCCATCGTAAGTAAAGCGGTAAAAAGCTTTTTCCTTAGTTCTCTTCTGTCCCAAATACCCTGGATATGCCCTCTTTTTAATGCATTTTCTGCACTATGATAATCTGGAGGCACATCTTGCCCTGTGGTTTCCTTGATAACTCGTGGGCCTGCAAATCCTAAACGAGTAGATTTTAAAGCGAACTGATAAGGTGCTGATCCTAAGAAGCTCGCTACAGGCCCAGCATAGGAGTTGTTATCATAAACAACGATGTAAAGCCCTCCTTCATCTACGTAATCCCTTACTGCCATGGTACATCTGGGCATTTGTACCACACCAAGGGTCCCTTCATGTATCCTTATACCTCCGGTAGTATGCACCAAAGCTAAAAATGGACGTCTGGTAAGTTTAGCTAATTCTATCGCCCTGATAAACTTTTCACCTTCTGCTACCCCTACAGTACCCTGTCTAAACTCAGCTATCAACATTACCGCTATCAAAGAGATACCACCAATTTTGGCCTCAAAAGATATAAGACTAGAATTTAGCCCTGTTTTTTCTCTTGCAGCTTTTAGTTTTTCCGCATACCCTTCAAACTCTAATGGATTGGTTGAAGCAATCTCATCATTAAAGGTACGGATACTGTTTTTATCAAAAATGTTGTTAAGATACCATTTATACTCTAAAGGAAAATGATACCCACAGTTAGGACAAACCCCACAAAACTCTCCGTAAAGATCTGGGACCCAGAGGTCAGGACAACCATATTTTTCAGCTTGAGGGCAAGTAATCGTTTTGTCTTCTAAAGCCAAAGGAGTTATGTAGGTTGGGATGTCATCATCTTGTAAAGAAGGGGTGATAAGTTTAGGCCCAGTTTTTTTTCCTACGATTAGGTTATACACTGTTTTTATAGGATCGGAAACAGGTTTTAGAAGCAAGGTCGATTCACTGGTTAATTCGTTTAGAAACTTTTTGAATGTTTTTTGTCCTTGTTTTAAAATTTTATAATTTATTTCATTTTTAAGTTTTATGCTTATGGTATGTCCTAAATCAAAGAAAGATTTGAATAGGGTTTTGTTTTCATGTACAGCCCATTGGGTCATTTTTCTATATTTTTTATATCGATTTTCTATTAAGATTTCAATTTCATCTTCGTCTAGATCCCAGTTTACGTAATATTTAAAATTTTCTGTTTCTTGTTTAGAAACCGCATATTTTCTTAAAAATTTAATACTTCTTGTTTGAAGGATAACCTCATCTGTAGCTCTTATCAGTTCAATCTTTAATCTTTTAAAAAACTCATAATCCTTTCTTCTAGCTCCAAGAGGGGGTTCTGGTATAATTTTATCAATAGTTCCAAACCTAAGATTATCTTTTGCAGTAAGTTTGAGAGATCTTGCACATTTTTCTACCAACTCCCTAGGAGGACGTCCATCTTTTATTTTTGCTTCTATCGCAGCGGCACCTTCTGGACTTATGACCGAATAGTATCCTTTTTCAGCCATCAATCTCATATCTGCAAGACCTATAGCTTCGGCTCCTCCCGAACCTCCTTCTGAAATAAAAGCTATGGTTGGCACTCTTAGTTTTGCCATATAATAAAGGTTTTTGGCAATCTGCTGAGCAGCACCTGGATAATCCTCGATGGGATAAGCACCAGGAGTAAAAATAAAGAAATGAATAGGGATCCCTTCTGTTTCCGCCATTTTCATATAACGTAAGGCTTTTTCATTACCCCAGGGTTTAGCACTACCTCCTTCTCTAAACTCCTCTCCATGTCCTTTTTCATGCCCGATTACCATTACCTGATGGAAGAAAATCTCGTCTTCTACTTTTCTAACAAGCATAGCCTTAGCACATACTACCGCAGGATCTATGTTGATTTCTCCTTCCCCTCCAAGTTCCATATAGGAGTCATAAACGTTTTCTAGAATGTCCTGCAAGGTAAACCTTTGATGATGTCTGGTGATTTTTACTATCTCATAAGGAGTAAGAGTTTTTTCTCCTTGCTCTAAAAGAATATCAAGCTGTTCTTTAGTTTTTTTAACAAAATCTTCTAAATAAGAAGGCTCGTATTGATAAAAATTATCATAAACCTCAGAAATTTTATTTATCAGAGAGGTTATCTCAAAAAAGTCTTCTCCTTTGATGTCCCTTATGTAAGTAGCTGTTTCTAAAAGATTTTTTAAAGTTTTATAGAGTTCTATCTTCATAGGCCTTAAGCCTCGAGAAATTTATAAAGAAATTCTGTTTTTTCCTTTAAAAAAGAAATGTTGGTTTTTAACTTTTTTCCATCAGGGGTAACCCCTTCTATGATAACTTGGTCTAAAAGGGTTAAACCTCTTTTTTTGGCTTCTTCAAAGTTTTCTCCGTAAACGATAGCTAAAGCAAGGTTTGGGTCAAACTGAGTAGGAATGGTGTAAGGTTTATCTTGAGGTACATGGGTTCTCATCGTAAGCCAAGGCACTTCCGGCCAGCTAAACTTGGTTATAGTTCCACTTAGAGGAATAAAACCTCTTTTAGTATCTTCTGCAATCAAACGGTATTCTATACTTGTTCCTTTAAACTCGATGTCTTTTTGTGAATATCCTAATTTTTCTCCAAAAGCTACCCTTATCTGTTCCTTTATAAGGTTTACCTGTTTATTCCTAATAAAGGATATCTTGGCAGAAATTTCATTTTCCACCTGAATCCTGGTATTAACCTCCATCAGGTAGTACTTACCATCGGGAGTAATCAGCCATTCCCAGGTTCCTACGCTATCATAATTAAAGGCTTTAGCAAGTTTTATGGAGTAATTAATGATTGCTTCTTCTACCTTTTTAGGGTCAAAACTGTAGGGTTCTTGAAAGGAAAAACCTGGGGCTATTTCGATCCTTTTTTGTTTATGAGGACTTTGAATGGTACAGTTTCTGGTTCCAAAGTGTACATATTCTCCATGTTTACTTCCTAAAAGCTGTACCTCTAAATGTTGAAAAACAGGTATTTTCCCTTCTATGATAACTCCTTCGTCCCCAAAAAGTCTCTTGGCATAAGCTCTGATTTTTCTAAAAGTAGGTCTAAGTTCTTCCAAACTTTTAACCTCTTCGATCCCCATTCCTCCGCCACCAGCTACAGCCTTTACCAGAAGGGAAGGTTTTTGAATCCCTAAGGAAGCAAGTTCTTCCAAAAGCTCTTCAGCTTTAAGCTCAGCTTCAATTTCGTTATATACAGGCTCTGTGGTCCCTGGAATAACAGGAATACCAAGGTCTTTCGCAAGTTTCTTCATAAAAAGTTTATTTCCCAAATCCCTGATTGCCTCCCAGGAAGGTCCTACAAAAATCAAAGGTCTTGACCTTTTGACCACCCTTCTTGCAAAACGAAAGTTTTCTGAAAGAAACCCATATCCTGGATGTATAGCCGTACACCCAGACTCGTCTGCTACAGCCAAAAGGTCGTTCATGTCGCGATAATCACAGATACGGTATTTTTCTTTGGCATATCTTACATGTAGAGACTCTTCATCTTCCTTGGTGTAAACCGCTACATAATCAATACCTAAATCTTTACAAGCTTCCATTATACGTAAAGCAATCTCTCCTCTGTTAGCAATCAATATTTTATCTTTCATAAATCAGTCCTATTTATCGAAAGGATTTTTTAATAAAAAACAACTTTCTCTCTCAGGGCCAAAGGATAAAAGGGCTATAGGAACTTCAAGATACTGTTCTATAAATTTAATGTAGTTTTTAGTCGCTTCCGGAAGCGCATCGAAATTTTTTATCTGGCTAATGTCTTCTTCCCATCCAGGAAGTTCTTGGTAGATAGGTTCCACTTTTTTGAGTTTTTCGAGCTCTGAAGGAAAGAAATCTATAATTTGACCTTCATATTTATATCCTACACAGAGTTTTAAAGTTTTAAGTCCAGACAACACGTCAAGCTTGGTAATAGCTAAGTAAGTAAGACCGTTTAGTCGTACTGCGGTTTTTACCATCACCAAATCTAACCATCCACACCTTCTTGGTCTACCGGTGGTGGCCCCGTATTCTCCACCTCTTTCTCTTAAAAGTTCTCCTATTTCATCGTGGAGTTCAGTAGGAAAAGGCCCTTCTCCTACTCGAGTAGTGTAAGCTTTGACTATTCCTAAAACTGAGTTGATCTCTGTAGGTCCTAAACCACTTCCACAACAGGCGTTTCCTGCTACGGTATTGGAAGAGGTCACATAAGGGTAGGTGCCATGGTCTATGTCTAGAAAAGTTCCTTGAGCTCCCTCAAAAAGTATATTTTTACCAGCTTTCTGAGCATTCCATAACAGTTGAGAAACATCTGCAAGATAAGGTTTTAAATATTCTCCAAAGGCTAAATATTTTTCATATATTTCTTCAAACTTTAAAGGTTCTGCGTTTAAATAACTTAACAGAAAATTTTTTTCTTCTAAAATTTTTTTCAGTTTTTCTTTAAAGGTTTCAGGATACGTAAGGTCTATTAACCTGAACCCTTTTCTCGCTACTTTATCCTCATAACAAGGGCCTATTCCCCTACAGGTAGTCCCTATTTTATTTTCACCAGCTTTTGCTTCTCTTGCTATATCTAAGGCTTTATGATAAGGCATGATAGTTTGAGCTTTTTCACTTATTATAAGTTTCTTAGGAGAAAGGTCTAAACCTTCTTTTTTTAACTTTTCTATCTCGTTTATCAAAACCTCTGGGTCCACAACCACTCCATTTCCGATAACACAAACCGTATTAGGTCTGAAAATTCCAGAAGGGATAAGATGAAGTATATGTTTTTTTTTATTGATAACTAAAGTATGTCCCGCGTTATTTCCTCCCTGAAACCTAACCACAAAATCTGCTTGCTCAGTAAGGACATCAACTACCTTTCCTTTACCTTCATCTCCCCATTGTGTGCCAACCACAACCAAGGTGGGCATACTTTCCCTCCTAAAAAAGTCTCCCAAAAATTGAATTATACCATAAAAACTTTTAAAGCAAATCTATTCAACCCCTCATTTTTTCTATGAATTTTAAATATCAGACTGTTGCTCCAAGGAAGGATGTCACATATTATTTCAAGTTTCAAATGCCATCTCACTTTTTATTTTTGGATACCAACGCTGAGAGTGATCTGAAGCAGGTTTCCACTTCTTTTTCCTTTTTATCAACCTATCCTAACAAAACCTAAAAAGCCTCTAAATCCTCCTCTTTGCTTTAGGACTGTTAGCATGAATAATTTCTATATTAAGCTCTTTTAATGCCATCTGAATCTGTGTCTCTCTGTGTTCTAATCTAACATCATAATGAAACCCCTCCATGTCGGACGGTCTTAAAGTGGGACGCTTTGTCTGTATAAAGGGCAAAAAAGAGACCTTTTTACTCTTTATAACCTTCATATTAGACTTAGTGGTGTCTCTGGGATGAAACTCTGCATAGATTTTACCATTCCCATCATCTATCATAGCTATTAAACACCAGGGTTGTTCGATATTTTCTATCCATCGAAGGATAGAAAAATCCACCTGAACAAGCAATCCTGCTTTAGATATTCTTTCTTTGTAGATAGTGTTTTTTGTTTTTGGGAGATGTGAAGGCCTTCTTTGATGAGTAGTTGTCTGATGGTTTCATGGCTTAGGTGGATTTCTGACAAGGAAGTCTTAAAAATGAAAGATGTTAAGTTCAGAGCAGATAGTAGTTCTTAGATGAATGATTTTTTTGTTTCAGGTCTGGGGAGAGTTTGAGGTTAGGAGGATGGGTAGAGTTTTTTTTCTCAAGAGACCTTTTAAGCCTTGGGTAGAGAAATTTTTCTTTAGACGAATAGCCTGACAGGATGAGATGCCGAGTATTTTGGCAGCATCCTTAAGGGTAGTGTTTTTGTTTACAACTTCTCCTCTTTCTGACTGATTTAAACTCTAGCTAGAATAATATGTGACATTTTAATTTTGAACTTACATTTAAATATCAGACTTGACAAAAAGATAAAAAATTATATATTTTTACAAACCTTTAATACGTTGATTGGAGGGGCTAATGGCAAGACATAAAAAAATAGAAAGACAGAGAGAAATCGAAAGAAGGAGAAGGAGAAGAGAAAAGTTAGCTAAACTTCGTGCAAAAGGTCTTTTTCCTCGTCCAGAGGGATATGATCCTAGAGTTTATTCTTACGTAGCTTATGCTGTGGCTAAGGGTATTATGACTTTAGATGAAGCCTTAGCAAGACTAGAAAAGGCTAAAATATCTTAACCTCCCAATTAAACCATCTTAAAATCTTTAAGATATTCAAATAACCCCTAATCAACCTTGTGATTAGGGGATTTTTTTATTATGATTCAAGTTATCAAGACAATCTCTCTTTCTAAGGTTTATGGTTCTAAAAAGGTGCTTGAAGATGTATCTTTTGAACTTGAAAGGGGAGATATTTTAGGGATAATAGGTCCTAACGGAGCGGGTAAAACTACATTGCTTTATCTTTTGTTAGATATAGTCCTTCCTACTTCTGGTCAGGTGTTTTATTTTGGTAAAGATTTTAGAAAGTACAAAACAGAAATACTTAGTAAGCTTGGTTTTGCTTCCCAATATCTTAATTTGCCTTATTCTCTTACCGTAGAAGAAAATTTGAAAGTTTTTGGTCATTTCTATGAAGTCCCTTCTTTGAATCAGAGAATAGATGAATTGTTGGAATTATTTCAACTTTATCATAAAAAGAAAGTATTAACTCGTTATCTATCCTCAGGAGAAATGATGCGTTTAAACTTGGTTAGGGCTTTTCTGCATCGCCCAGAGATAGTGTTTTTAGATGAACCTACTGCTGGTCTTGATCCTGAGTATGTAAAATATGTTTCTAACATATTAAAAGAAGAGGTAAATTCAAGAAAAACTACCATCGTTCTTACTTCTCATCAGTTAGGGGAGTTAGAAAGGATAGCTAACAAAATTCTTCTTCTAAAACAGGGAAAGGTAATTGGTTTTGGTGAGTTAAAATCTTTATTTGAATCTTTTCAGGTTAAATCTTTGGAGGAGCTATATTTTAAGGTGTTCGATGAAACAAGTTTTTAACGTTCGTAGGGTTTACGGAGTAATTTTAAGACATTTTTTTCTTTTAAAACATAGTCCAAGCCGATGGATAGATCTTTTATATTGGCCAACAGTAGATTTGTTACTTTGGGGTTTCATCACCCTCTATCTCCAAAAAGAGACTTATTCTCATAATTTTTGGACTTTTCAGTTTATAGGGGCTTTGATTTTTTGGAATATTTTAATACGGGCCCAGCAGGGACTAGCTGTAGGTTTTTTAGAGGACATATGGTCGAGAAATTTAGTATACATTTTTGTTTCTCCTTTAAAGGTTTATGAATATTTAGCCGGGCTTATTGTTTACAGCATCTTTAAGGCAGCTATTGCTTCTTTTCTTATGGTAGCTATAGCAGGGATGGTTTTTCATTTTAAGTTTTGGTTAACAGGGGTACAATTTTTTCTTTTGGTGTATGGCTTGTTACTGTTTGCCTGGAGTATAGGGTTACTTACGATGTCTTTTATTTTATTTTTTGGCCAAGAGGCAGAGATTCTTGCTTGGGCTTTAGCTTTATTGTTTCTCCCGTTTTCTGCGGTATTTTATCCAGTAGAAGTTTTACCAGGGCCTTTACAAAATTTAGCTAAATTGGTTCCTGCCTCTTATATATTTGAAACCATGAGAGAAATTTTAATTGCAGGAAAGTGGAGGGTAGACTGGGTGGTTAAATCTTATCTTCTTAACTTGGGATACTTAGGTTTTAGTTTAGGGATTTTTGATTATGCCTTTAAACTTGCAAAAAAGGCAGGTAAACTTCCTAAAATAGGAGAATAGGTACCTTGTTTTTTCTAACAATTTTGTTATTTTTTTAATGCTATGAAAAGAGAACAAAAGATTATTCCCCAAGAAAAAATTAGGAATTTTAGTATTATTGCTCATATCGACCACGGTAAATCTACGCTTGCTGACAGGATCTTAGAACTTACAGGTGCAGTTTCATCTAGAGAAATGAGAGATCAGTATTTAGACCGTCTGGAGTTAGAACGAGAAAGAGGAATTACTATTAAAGCTCAAGCAGTGCGTCTATACTACCAGGCTGAAGACGGAGAGGTTTACCAGTTTAACTTGATAGATACCCCAGGGCATGTAGACTTTACTTATGAGGTTTCAAGAGCTCTTGCTGCTTGTGAAGGAGCATTACTTGTGGTAGATGCTTCTCAAGGAGTAGAAGCTCAAACTTTAGCTAATGTTTACTTAGCATTAGAAAATAATTTAGAAATTATACCGGTTATCAATAAAATAGACCTTCCTCAAGCAGACGTAGAAAAAACTAAAAAAGAAATAGAAGAGGTGATAGGGCTTTCAGCAGAGGAGGCCATCCTAGTTAGTGCGAAACTTGGAATAGGGATTAAGGAAGTCCTAGAGGCAATAGTTAAAAAAATACCACCTCCTAAGGGATTTAGAGAAAAACCTCTTAGGGCTTTAGTTTTTGATTCTTGGTATGATCCATATCTTGGGGTGGTAGTTTTAATCAAAGTAGTCGATGGTAAAATCTATCCAGGGCAAAAAATAAGGTTTTACTCTACTGGTAAGGTGTATGAAGTTACCAAAGTAGGGGTTTTTGCTCCAGAGGCAACGTCAATAGACATGCTGGTAGCCGGAGAGGTTGGGTTTATTGCTGCCTCTATAAAAGAGGTAAGAGAGGCTAAGATCGGTGATACCATTACCGAGGCTCAGGCTCAGGTCGAACCCCTCCCAGGGTTTAAAGAACAAAAGCCTGTGGTTTTTGCAGGTATTTTCCCGGTTGATAGCGATGATTTTGAAGACCTCAAAGAAGCTATAGAAAAACTATGGTTAAACGACCCAGCTTTTTCTTATGAGATGGAGACCTCTGCAGCTTTAGGATTTGGTTTTAGGTGTGGTTTTCAGGGTCTTTTACACATGGAAATCGTCCAAGAACGTTTAGAAAGAGAATATAACTTAAACCTTATCTCTACCTCTCCTTCAGTTAAATATAAAATTAAACTTAAAAACGGTACAGAAGTTGAAGTTGAAAACCCTGCTAAATGGCCTGATCCAGTGTTGATAGAGGAGGTACTTGAACCTTACATTAGGGCAGAAATCTATACTCCCAAAGAATTTTTGGGGCAACTGATAAAGCTTTGTGAGGAAAAAAGAGGTATTCAAAAAGAGCTTAAGTTTATTACACCAGAAAGGTGTGTACTTGTTTACGAAATTCCTTTTAGTGAGGTAGTACTTGATTTTTATGATAAACTTAAGAGTTATTCTAAGGGTTATGCCTCTTTAGACTACCAGTTTATCGGTTATAAACCAGGAGATCTGGTCAAGATGGATATTCTGATCAACAAACAACCGGTAGATGCCCTATCTTTGATAGTCCACAAGGATAAAGCTTATTATCGAGGAAGAGAACTGGCTGCTAAGTTAAAAGAGGTCATCCCGAGACAGCTTTTCGAGGTAATAATTCAAGCTGCTATTGGCAGTAAAATCATAGCCAGAGAAAGGATTCCACCTCTTAGAAAAGATGTGCTTGCTAAATGTTATGGAGGAGACGTAACCAGAAAGAAAAAACTTTTAGAAAAACAGAAAGAAGGTAAAAAAAGACTTAAATCTATAGGTCAGGTAGAAATTCCTCAAGAGGCATTTTTGGCTATACTTAAAATCTAAATGTAAATTTTCATAGGGGTCAAATAATGGAACCTAACAAAAATAAGGTTTTAGACTGGATAAAAAGTTTAGTTATAGCTTTGATCTTAGCTCTCTTTATCAGAACTTTTGTGGTTCAGGCTTACAAAATCCCTTCAGGGTCGATGATCCCAACCCTTTTAATAGGAGATTACCTTTTGGTAAACAAACTTTCTTTTGGAATAAAACATCCTATTAAAGATGGGTTTTTGTATTTTAGAGAGTTACCCAAAAGACAAGAGGTAGTAGTTTTTACCTATCCTCTTGATAAAAAGTTAGATTTTATAAAGAGAGTTATAGGGCTTCCTGGGGATACAGTGCAGATAGTAAATAAAAAAGTTTATGTTAACGGGCAATTGCTTTATGAACCTTATGTTCAGTTTACCGACCCTGAGGTCTATCCTCGGGAGGTTAGCCCTCGGGACAACTTAGGACCAATAAAAGTTCCGCCAGGGAAAATTTTTGTATTAGGAGATAACAGGGATCAAAGTTATGATAGTCGTTTCTGGGGGTTTGTTCCGATAGAATATCTAAAGGGTAGAGCTTTAATCATATACTTTTCTTGGGATTCGGAGCATTTTAAAATAAGGTTAGACAGGATAGGAAGGTTGATAAAATAAGGGTTATTTGTGGGTCTATTTGGCTATCATTGCCCTCATAAGGTCTGCGGTGTTTTCAGCATGATGCGAAATTCCTAAAATCAGATCTATGAGCTTTAAGAAATAGAAAAGATGTAGAGGGTCCTCTATTTGATTAAAAATAGCTTTTTTAACCTTATTTCCATATTCTTCAGATAAATATTGAGCATATCTGATTTCTCTGATTAACTCCTTTGCTCTATTTCTACTTTCTTCATTTCTGGTTAAAATAAAGTCTGCGGAATATAAAATCATATCTTCTAAAAACTCAAGAGGCTTAATACTTTGGTTAAGTAATTCTTCTATTTGCTTAAAAAGCTCAAAAGATAAGGGAATATGTTTAAAAGAAAGCCAGTTTAATATCTCCTCAGCTACATCAGCAATAGCGTCCTGTTCCTTTAGATATAGAAAAAGCTCAAATCTCTCTACAGGTAGTATAATTCCTTTTGGTAGATGTCCTCTGATGTTCATTTTAAGCTTATCAGCTTCTTTTTCTATTTCAAAGATATGCTGAGCTGTTTCTTCAAGCCTTTGCTGATTACGGTGAAAATAAGCCTCTAAGGAAAGAGAAAGTCTTTCAACGCATTCTATAACTAACCGAGCATGTTTTCTTAAGAGCTCAAACACCGGAAGCTCTTTTAAAATCTCTTTTTTAAGAGTTATTAGAGAAACACTTTCTTTTTCAAGTTTTACTATCCTCCCTTCGACAACAAAGATTACTCCTTCTGCTATGTTAGTTGCTAAATCAGCTATTCTTTCTATGTTTTCTATTATCTTGATGTACTCCACACCTTGGTCTATGTTTTGAGGATTTTTCTTCATGCAGTTTTTAACATCCTCTATCAAATCTTGTTGTAAACGGTCTATTATAGCATCATACTCTATTACAGACCTTGCTTTGTGGGTGTTTTCAGTGACAAAGGCATTGATCGCTGAATGGAGCATCGTTAAGGCTTCATTGGCCATTTCCTCTATAGCTACTTTACACTCAGGGAAAGATTTATTTTCTTGTTTGGCTAAACTTTGGGCGCTGTAGGCTATGTTAACCGATTGATCTGCAGTCCTTTCTAAGTTTTTAGCTATGTCTATGGCAGTGATAACAAACCTTAGGTCTTTTGCTACCGGCTGTTGTAAGGCTATAATCTCAAGAGCTGTTTGACATACCATATGTTCATAATAATCTATCTGGTCATCTGCCTTAATTACCCTTTCAGCTAACGTAGGGTCTAATTTATTTAAAGCTAAAATTGTGCCATTTACCATTTCGTCTACGTTTTTTGCCATATCAGTTATTAAATTTTTTAAAATTTGCAACTCTTTGCCAAGAGCTATCCTTGTCATGAATCCCCCTTCAGCATAAAATAGTCTTTAATTATTATTTATTATAATATAACTTTTAAAATCAGTCAAAAAAAAACTGAGCTTAAATCATACAATCAAATTCCCCAAAAATTTAATGTTTCAACACTGGGTCTTGTCAAGAATAAAAATTAGGACAAAATAATTAAATGATGGGACCTTTGGTTAAGAAAAAAAAGGAAGTATGGGAGCGTCTTGAACTTCTTGCTCAAGGAGCAAAGTTTGATGTATCTTGTGCCTCAAGTGGAGTTACAAGAAACAACAAAGCTTCATTCTTAGGGAATGCCTCAAGGTTTGGCATCTGTCATACCTTTACCTCAGACGGACGTTGTATAAGTTTACTTAAAGTACTTCTAACCAACCATTGCCATAACGATTGTGCCTATTGTGTTAACAGAAGGTCCAATGATCACCCAAGGACGTTTTTATCGCCTGAGGAACTTGCTTATATCACCTATCAATTCTATCGTCGAAACTACATCGAAGGTCTATTTTTAAGCTCTGGCATCATAAGAAGTGCAGACTATACTTTAGAAAAAATGATAGACACCGTTAAAATATTGCGCCGTAAATATGGTTTTGATGGGTATATTCACCTTAAGATTTTACCAGGAGCTTCGGAGGCAACGATCGTTGAGGCAATCCGATGGGCAGATAGAGTTAGTGTTAACCTAGAGCTACCTACTCCTCAATCTTTGGTTAAACTTGCTCCTGAAAAAAACATGAAAGAGTTATTGTCAATTATTGAATTAATATCTAAAAAAATTGATGAGTTTAGAGAGAATCCCTCTGGTTATAATGCAAAAGGTGGTCAAAGCACTCAACTTATTGTGGGCGCTTCTCCAGAACCAGACCTTATCATCCTCACCTTAAGTCAACAGCTGTATAAAAAATATAAGTTGAAAAGGGTCTACTATTCTGCCTATATTCCGGTTAATCAAGATGGTCGTCTTCCTGCTGTCTCGCACCCTCCACTTCTTAGAGAGCATAGACTCTATCAGGCTGACTGGTTAATAAGGTTTTATGGTTTTACCGTTGACGAACTTCTCTCGCCTGAAAGACCAAATCTTGAAGAAGGGTTGGACCCAAAATTAGCCTGGGCTTTAAGAAACTTACATTATTTCCCGATAGATATCATGAAGGCCTCTTACCACGAACTCCTTCGAGTCCCAGGTATAGGACCAACCTCTGCCAAAAGGATCCTTAATTACCGTAAACATACCACACTTAGTCCAGAAAGTTTAAAAAAACTTGGCGTGGTAATAAAAAGGGCTAAATATTTTATAACAATCAACGGCAAAATGATAGACCAAAAGGCTAAGGTAGATTCTATTCAGAGTTTTGTCTTTCAACCTCAACCTAAGATGACTCAGCTTGAACTTTTCTTTTGAGGTTTTTAGCTTGAGAAAAGAGAACCAAGTTTGGATAAAAGAGCTTGTATATAGGGTTGACCAAAACCTAAAAAAACAACCCTAATTTCCAATTCGAAAAAAAGATGAAATAAAAAACCTCCAGTGGTATCATAAAGTAAAACTACCACTGGAGGTAAAATCATGACTTTTAGAGATTATATCATAAACGTTTATATTCTGACAGATGAAATCCTAAAACTCATAAAACATAAACATAAAACAAATAAGCCTAAATTCTCTGATGTAGAGCTTATAACTCTCATCATATTTTCTATGAGCTATAGAAAAGGTGATTACAAAATAACACTTAAGGAATTTAAAGAGAATTACAATGACCTTTTCCCTTATGTTCCTCAATTACCAGCAATAGTAAAAAGAGCTAAAAAACTATATAAACTTGCTCAAGTAATCTCAATCATTCTTACAAATTTATTTTCTGAGAAGATAACCACAGTATACATAGCAGATACAAAACCAATACCTGTTTGTAAAAATCAAAGAATGAAAAGAAACAAGAAAGTTTCTGGTAAGTTATACAAAGGAAACAACGGAACAAGAGAATGGTTTGGTTTTAAAATAGGATTAATAGTGGATTATTACAAAAGACCGATAGGATATGAGATTATTCCAGCTTCAAAGCATGATATAAACTTTTTAAAGGAAGTAAAAGAGGACAGTGTTTTGATAGATATATTAAACAAAGGGACAATAATAGCAGACAAAGCTTTTAATTCAAAGGATTTAAAAGAAGAATTTAAGAGTTTAGGAATAGAGTTAGAGGCTATAAGAAAGAAGGGGAAAGTACATCACAAACAAAAGGATAAACAAGAGTTTTTAAAGAGAGTAAGGAAGAGAATAGAGACAGTATTTAGCAAGTTATACTATATGGGAATAGAGGATATCAGGGCAGTATCTTTAGAAGGATTTAAAGCTAAGATAAACTTCTTCATTTTAGCTTTAAGTTTTGCTACTTGTCTTGGTTTGTTTTAAAGGGAGTAGAATATAAATTGTGTCTTTTAATAAAATATTTTAGAGGCATAATAAAAATTTTTAATATTTTTTAAATTAATGATAACATA
>LDZS01001690.1_pt1 | contig 47391 bp, 41 predicted proteins | sample 615471 | NCBI WGS metagenome assembly LDZS01 (sample SAMN03408295, study PRJNA278302) | terrestrial metagenome | isolation source: oil reservoir sample K3 | place: USA: Alaska, North Slope, Kuparuk formation | collected 2013
CTTTCCTCTAACTTAGTAGAAACCCTTTACTTGATAGATGAGCCAACTACTGGACTTCATCCCAGAGATACCCAAAAAGTGTTAAAACTTCTTGAAAGATTGGTTTCTCAAAAAAACACTGTGGTGGTAGTAGAACACGATCCAGAGATCATTACTCAAGCGGACCTTTTGATAGACTTAGGTCCAGAGGGAGGGGAAAAAGGAGGTCATCTATTATTTTTTGGACCTCCAAAAAATATTTTTAACACAAATACTCCTACAGCTGAAGCTTTAACCGAGATAAGCCAAAAAAGAACCTATTCTTTAACCCACTTTCAACCCTCAGGTTTTATCAGATTTTATGGAGCTAAGAAAAACAACCTAAAAGGATTCTCTTTTTCTCTTCCGCTAAAAGCGATTACCTGCATAGTAGGGGTATCAGGGTCTGGTAAGTCTACCCTTTTAGAAGATATAATCTACCAGGGGCTGGTTGACGCAAAGAATAAACATCCTTTAAAAACCTGTGAAAAGATCGAGGGAGTCAACCGGATCGACCAGGTGTTATACCTTACTCAGGAACCACTGGCTCGGTCCCCTCGCTCGGTAGTAGCAACCTATTTAGACATCATGGTATATTTAAGGAAGCTTCTTGCAAGTACTAATACCGCAAAAAGTTTGGGATATACTGAAACTTGGTTTTCTTTTAACTCAGAACATGCCCAGTGTCCTGCATGCAAAGGTCTTGGTTTTGAGATAATAGAGATGCAATTTTTATCAGACCTAACCATCCCCTGTGAGGTTTGTAAGGGGACCCGATTTAGGGAAGAGATTTTAGAAGTCAGATGGAGAGGGAAAAACATCGCTGAAATGTTAGACCTTACCGTAGAACAGGCTTTAGAGTTCTTCTCAGGACATACACCTCTCAAAAAAACCCTCACCCTCTTAAAAAATCTTGGGATAGGATATCTCAAACTGGGGCAACCCCTTTCTACTCTTTCGGGAGGAGAAGCCCAAAGACTAAAAATAGCGGAATTACTCTCGAAAATAAAAGGAGAAAAATGTCTAATCCTTCTTGATGAACCCACGGTGGGCCTTCATCTAAAAGATATAGAAAAACTGATTTCTTCTTTAAACTACTTAAAAAGCTTAGGGCACACGGTGGTAATAGTAGAACATCATCCCGAAGTTATCTTAAACTCTGATTGGATACTGGAGCTTGGTCCTGGGGGCGGAGAAGAGGGAGGAGAACTTCTTTTCCAAGGGCCCTTTTCTGAGTTTATCAAAAATCCAGAAGTACAGACTCAAACCTCTGTTTATCTAACAGAATATCTCGATGGCCTAAACCTTAAAGATAAAGCCGAAGCCCCCAAAAACTATCGCTACGACGAAGATCTTATAAAACTCAGAGGGATTAGGCATCATAACTTAAAAAACATAGACTTAAACCTACCAAGGAAACAGTTGATAGTAATCACCGGGGTTTCTGGTTCTGGAAAATCTACCCTTGCGTTTGATGTGGTGTTTGCGGAAGGGCAAAGAAGATTTTTAGAAACTTTACCCACTTATTTGAAACAGTTTTTTAAGCTTTATGAAGAGATAGATTATGATCTCATTTCAGGGATACCGCCTACGGTAGCGTTAGAACAGCGGTCAGGAGAACTTTCTCCCAAATCTACGGTAGGGACTATTACCGAGATCCTTCCTTATCTTAGGCTTCTTTATTCTAAGGTTAGCAAGGCCTACTGTCCTAAATGTGAAAGGGAGCTAAAACCTCATGAACCAAAGGAGTTGTTTGACTTAGCTTTAGAGTTTTTAAAAAAAGAAAAAGCTTCAAACATTACCCTTCTTGCTCCTTTGGTAAAACACAGAAAAGGAATCTACAAAAATCTGTTTGATAAACTGCTTGCCAACCTATATCATAAGGTCAGAATAAACGGAGAATTCTACCACATTCCTCCTATCCCTGCTCTTTCAAGGTTTAAAGAATATACGATTGAGGTGGTGTTAGCTCAAGAAATAGATTGGCAAGAAGAGTGGTTTGAAAAGATTTTTTACAAAGGGCTTGAACTTGGAAAAGGAGAGGTTTTGATAAAAACCGATAAAAGGGAAGTACTTTTTAGTCAAAAAAGAACCTGCTCTTTATGTGGAATAAGTCTTCCTGAACCAGACCCGTTGCTTTTTGCCTTTAATTCAAAGGTAGGAGCTTGTCCTAATTGTGGAGGACTTGGTAGACTTGAAGAAAAACCATGCCCTGATTGTAACGGTTCAAGATATCGTAAAGAGGTTTTTTCTTATAAAATTAACGGAATTTCTTTGCCTGAATTGTCTAACTTAAGTCTCTACGAAGTAAAAAAATTTTTAGAGGGACTTAAGTTTGAAGGTATACAACAAAAAATAGCCGAAGAACTAATTTCTGAAACTCTCTCAAGACTTAATTATTTAATAGACTTAGGTGTAGGATATCTTACCTTAGGTAGGTCTGCAGACACCCTATCTTCAGGAGAAGCCAAAAGGGTAAGAATTTCAGCAGAAATAGGTAGCAATCTCACAGGGGTAGCCTATATCCTCGATGAACCTACCATCGGGCTTCATCCTAAGGATACACAAAAATTAATAGAGGTGTTAAAAAAACTCAGGGATAAAGGAAATACCTTGATAGTAGTTGAACATGACGAAGATACGATTTTGGCAAGCGACTTTATAGTAGACTTGGGACCAGGAGGAGGAAAAAGAGGAGGACAGGTACTTTTTAGCGGACCTTCTAAAGAATTTTTAAGATCTTCCTCACCTACAGCTGAAGTAATTAAAGATCCAAACAGAAAAACCCTGAAAAGTTTTAAGCGCAATCCTAAGGAATTCTTATTACTTAAAGAGGCTTCCCTAAGAAACCTTAAAAACATAACCGTTTCTTTTCCTTTAAACGCTCTTACGGTAGTAGTAGGGGTTTCTGGTTCAGGGAAGTCTACTTTATTAGAGGAATGCCTTTACGAAAATCTAAAAAGACTATTAGAAAAAGAAAAAAATGTTCTTTACGGGGTAAAAAGTATAGAAAACTGGGAAAAAATCAAAAGGGTATATTTAGTAGACCACCAACCTATAGGAAACACCCCAAAATCTACCCCTGCTACCTATGTAGGAGTTTTTACCGACATCAGAAAGGCCTTTGCCAACACTTTATTGGCTAAACAACGAGGTTACAAAGAAGGCAGATTTTCCTTTAATACCAAAGAAGGGCAGTGTCCTTATTGCAATGGACAGGGATATGAAAAGATAGAGATTAAATTTTTACCTGCAGTTTATCAAAAATGTGAATACTGTGGAGGTAAACGATATAATCCAGAAACCTTAGAAATTTTGTTAAAAAATAAAAACATCGCAGAGGTCCTTGAGATGGACTTTGCTGAAGCTGTAGAATTTTTCAGCAACTACCCCTCGATCCAACATAAGCTTAAAATCCTTTGCGATATTGGCCTTGACTATCTAACCTTAGGACAGCCAAGTCCAACCTTGTCTGGAGGAGAAGCTCAGAGGATAAAGCTTGCCAAAGAGTTTATCAAGTCTTCTCAACCTGGGAACCTTTATCTTCTTGATGAGCCTACCACAGGACTTCACATAAAAGACGTAGAAAAATTAGCAGAACTCTTACAAGGTTTAATCCAGAAAGGGCATACAGTAATCGTGATAGAACATAACCTTGAACTTATCAAATGGGCAGACTGGGTGGTAGAACTTGGACCTGAAGGAGGAGAAAAAGGAGGAGAAATCCTTTTTCAAGGTCCGATAGAAGATTTCTTAAAAGCTTCTACCCCTACCTCTAAAATCCTTAAAAAATATCTTAAGTTGACCTAAATCAAGGTTTTTTTTATTTAGGTCAGTTTATATTTTAACTAAACTTATAAAAAATAAAAAGGAGGGCATATATCGATGAAAGCCTCTAAGATTATAGAAATAGACGAGGAACTCTGCAATGGATGTGGTCAGTGTGTAATTGCCTGCCACGAAGGGGCGATAGCTATCGTCAATGGCAAGGCTAAGCTTGTAGCAGAAGAGGTATGTGACGGGCTTGGGGCTTGCATAGGTGAATGTCCTACCGGTGCTATAAAACTTATAGAAAAACCTCAAACTTCCTCTTTCTTACCTTGTGGATGTCCCTCTCATCAAATTAAAGAGTTTATTCCTAAAAACCAACCTACTGGTGCAACCGAAATACCTTCTTCCCTTTCTCATTGGCCGGTTAAACTTAGATTAGTCCCGCCTTCTGCTAAATTTTTAAAGGGAGCTAATCTATTGATTTGTGCAGACTGTGTAGCCGTAGCTTATCCCCACCTTCATACCCATCTTCTTCCTGGCAAGAAAATCCTAACGGGATGTCCTAAGTTTGACCCACCTGAGTTATACTGGGAAAATTTATCTGAGATTTTACATCAAGCCCAACCGAATGGTTTAGAAATAGCCATCATGGAAGTGCCTTGTTGCAAAAATTTGGTTAAACTGCTCTTAGACGTAAGAAAAACTTTAAGCCAAAAACTTCCCTTTAAGGTCTACACCATTAGTATAGACGGAAGGCTTAAAGATATAGAGGAGGTTTAAAGGATGAAACAAGATATGGTTATGCCCTATGGAATTTCATCTGTAGCTTACGAGATTATTACCTGCTTTGGTCCAAAAGGATGTCCTAACGCTATAAACCGTCCTCTCGAGCTTATAAAAACCCTTGAAAATGTACTTAAAAACTCTCAACTGGATGATTTTATAAAAAACAAACTAAAAGGGCAACCTTTAAAACCCCATCACCGGTTTAAAGTCTCCATTTCAGACTGTCCGAACGGGTGTTCCCAGCTTTATATCGCTGACTTTGGAATCCATAGTTTTGTTAAAATAAAACACGATGATAGTTTGTGCACTCTATGTGACAATTGTGTAATTTCTTGCGAGGAAGGGGCGATTAAAAAAGTCGATCAAAAAATTGTAATAGACAATAAGAAATGTATAGGATGTGGTGGATGTATAAAAGCTTGTCCTGAAGGAGCTATAAAAGAAACCTATAGAGGTTATAAAATCTACGTCGGAGGGAAACTGGGGAGACATCCAAGACTGGCTTCCTTTTTAACCAAGGCTTCACCTGAAGAAGTTCCGGTTTACTTGAAAAACTTGATAGAGTTTTACCAAAACCACAACGAAAAAGGAGAAAGGGTGGGGGCTATGATACAAAAAATGGGATGGCAAAAGGTAAAAAAATTTTTAAACCAAAAATCCTAAACCTAAATTATAAACCAACTGCCTTTTTTAAAAGTTTAACTTCTTCTTCAGAAAGAGGAACTATTTCTGATGGTTTGAGTCCTTCTAATTTAACCGGACCTATCGCTATCCTTTTTAAACCTATAACCTTATAACCTAAGCTTCCAAACATTCTTTTTATCAAATGATATCGGCCTTCCCTAACCTCTATCTTTATCCACCTTTTAGTCTCATCTAAAAAAGAAGCTGTACACGGTAAGGTCTTGCCGTCAGAAAGCTCAACCCCTTCTTCTATCTTTTTCAGGTCTAATTCAGTTATTTCTTTATCCAGCCAAACCTGATAGGTCTTAGAAAGTTTCCATTTAGGATGCATCATCCTATGGGCAAGGGCACCATCATCGGTAAAGATTAGCAGTCCTTCCGCATCCTTATCAAGTCTTCCCACAGGAAAAATCCTGTTTAACCCTGGAAGATCCTTAGGAAGAAAATCCATGACCGTAAGGTCCTTGTCTGACTTAGAGGTAACACAACCTCTGGGCTTATAGAATTTATAATAAAAACCTTCTACCTTACCCCTAACTTCTTTTCCGTCGATCTGGACCACATCCTTTTCAAGGTTAACCTTTACCCCTGGGTCTGTTACCTTTATACCGTTAATCGTAACCCTACCCCTTTTGATTAAAAGAGCTACCTCTTTTCTTGAACCTATCCCAAGTTTAGAAAGAAATTTATCTAAGCGCATCCTTTCACCTATTTACATTCAGCCCAAGACTTACCAAAGGCAAAATTAACCTTAATAGGTACTTTCAGAACATAATCAAGGCCTAAAAAACTGAAAGGAGCTTCCATCACCGAAGGAGCTATATCCTTTATCACCTCTACTTCTTCTTCTGGCACCTCAAGAAGAAGTTCGTCGTGAATTTGTAAAAGAAGACGGGACTTTAGCTTTTTCTGTTTAATTTGCCTATAAAGGGCTACCATAGCTACCTTGATAAGGTCTGCGGCAGAGCCTTGGATCGGGGTGTTAACTGCCATGCGAAACCCTAAGTCTCTTACAGTTTTATCAGAACTAAATACTTCAGGAATATAACGTTTTCTCCCGGCTAAGGTCTTAACATAACCATGGGTTTTAACAAATTCTATCGTTTCTTCTATGTATTTTTTAACCCTAGGATACCGCTGGAAATACCTTGTTATGATCTCTTCTGCCTCTTTTACCGAAATTCTAAGCTCTTTACTTAAACCATAAGGGCTCATCCCGTAGGCAATACCAAAGTTTATAGCCTTGCTAACTCTTCTCATTTCAGGGGTTACTTTATCAGGGGTTACTCCAAAAACCTCACAGGCTGTAAAGGTATGGATGTCCTGCCCTTCGTTAAAAGCCTTTATAAGATTTTCGTCTTCAGAAAAATGAGCTAAAATCCTGAGTTCTATTTGTGAGTAGTCTAAACTACAAAGCCACCAGCCTTCTTCTGCTATAAATACTCTGCGAATTTCTAAACCTTCCTCTCCTTTTATGGGAATGTTTTGCAGGTTTGGGTTTTGCGAACTAATCCTACCTGTGGCTGTTCCTGTTTGGTTAAACTCTGTGTGGATACGAGAAGTAAGGGGTCTGACATACCTTAAAAAAGGCTCAAGGTAGGTGCTCAATATTTTCTGAGTAGTACGATATTGCAAAAGAAGCCTGGCAAAGGGATGTAAAGGAGCTAGTTCTTCAAGCACCTCTGCGTCGGTAGAAGGAGCCGAACTTTTAGGAGTCCTTTTTATAGAAGGGAGGTTCAGTTTATTAAAGAGGATTTCACCTACCTCTCTTGAAGAACGAGGATTAAATCTTTTCCCTGCCAGCTTAAAAAGTTCTTCTTCAATTTTTTTTATTTTGTCTCGATATTGTTGTACTAAAGTTTTTACATAAACCAAATCAATCTTTATCCCAACTTCTTCCATCTCGTTTAAAACCATACTTAAAGGTGCCTCTACCTTAAACAACCAAGAAGAAAGCCCCTCTTCTTCTAACCTTGCTAAAAGCTCTTTACCTAACCTTCTTAAACTGACTACCTTTATCCCTGATAATTCTTCAGAAACCCTGTTTATTCCGTTAAGATTTAGGTCTAAGTATTCCTGAAATAAAAAGTTTAAATCATAAACCTTTAATCCGGGATTTAAAAGATAAGCTGCTAACTTTACGTCTAAGGGATGAGAAAATGAAATCTTATAGTTTTTAAGCCAGTTTTTGTAGTCATAAACCACATAAATACCTTGTTCCTCAGCCAATCTTTTACACTCTTCTAAAGTCAACCTATAGACCTCTTCTTCAGAAAAAGAAACCAAAAAATCCGAAGGCTGCAAATTACCAAAAAGGCCTTTATTTAGATTTTCAGGCAAAACAGCTATTACCGAGTCTTTTTTTACCGTATTAAATAAATCTGGATGGGCTTTTCTTATCTTTGGTGGTTTTGGTAAAGTTTCTTGGGGTAAAGAAAGCTCTGAAAGAAGTTTTCTAAACTCAAGTTCTTTAAAAAGGGCTTTAAGTGTAGGATAGTCAGGGTCTTTTCTTCGATAGAATTCAAGGTCCTCTGAAGGGAGAGGGGCTTCCAGATTGAGCTTAATAAGATCAAGGTTTTTAAACACCTGTTCTTGATATTTTCTCAAATTTTCTCTTATTTTTTTAGAAGAAATTAGAGAAAGATTGTCATAAATCCCTGTCAAGGTCTTAAATTTTATGAGCAACTCTTTAGCGGTTTTTTCTCCTATCCCTGGGACTCCGGGTATGTTATCGCTTTTATCACCTACCAAAGCTCTAAATTCAGGGAAAAGCTCTGGGGAAAATCCATATTTTTGAATAAAACCTTCTTTATCTAAAAAAACTTCTCTTACCGGGTCATAAATCCTTACTCTATCAGAAACAAGAGCATATAAGTCTTTATCCCCAGCCACTATGATAGCCTTATGAGAAGTTTCTGTTGATGGAGACAAGATAAATCTTTTGACAAAACTTGCTATCAAGTCGTCCGCTTCATATCCAGGAGCTGAAACCAAAGGAATCCCTAAAGCAGAAATGATTTTTTTTATGTAAGGTATTTGGATCTTTAGATCGTCTGGCATTTGAGGCCTGGTAGCCTTATATCCTTCGTAAGCCTTATGTCTAAATGTAGGCTCTTTTTCATCCATAAACCAGACTATATACTCAGGGTCCCATTCTTTTAAAATTTTAAGTACCATCTGAGTGACACCGAAAACAGCTTTGGTAGGTAGCCCTTTAGAAGTAGCTAAATATCCAGGAATAGCAAAATAAGCTCTATAGATAAAAGAGGCCCCATCTATAAGAATTATTTCTTTTTTGTCTACCATGTAGCCTTCACCTCCTAGTTAGGTACCTTAAAATTTAATCTATTTTATCAAAAATAAAACTTAAAAAACAGAACGCACTTCTTTAGTTTGGCTATTTATTTTTTTATGGTATATTTAATTAAAAAATTTCATCCAAGGGAAAAAAATGAAAGTTAAAAACTGGATGATTACTGATGTGGTGGTTGCCTTTCCTGACGATACAGTAGAAAAGGCTATTCAGCTGATGAAAAAACACTCTATCAGGCACCTTCCTATAGTAGACAGAGACAGAGAAAAGTTGATAGGGTTGGTGACTGAAAGTGAGTTGAGAGCCTATCTTAATCCAGAAAAGCTAAAACTTTCTCTTAAAGAGGTTATGATCTTAAACCCAATTACCGTAGACCCCGATACTTACATAGACGAGGCAGCTAAGCTTATTTATAAGTATAAAATCGGTGGGCTGCCTGTGGTTAGCCAAGGTAAATTAGTAGGTATCATAACCGTTACTGACATTTTAGAATCTTTTATAGAACTTATGGGGATTTTAAGGGCCTCTTCTCGTTTAGACGTTATTCCTAAAAATGGTAACTTAGATGATGTGTTAGAGACCATCAGAAAAAACGGAGGCAAAGTTATTTCGATAGGAATGGATGTTAACTTTGAAGGAGAAAGGGTTTATTTTATAAGATTAGAAAAAATATCCTTAGATAAGATAGCTTCTGAGCTTGAAGTAGCAGGTCATAAAATAATATCCATTATCGATTAGGAGGTCTCCAATGGAAGGAGAATTCAAAGTTAAGAAAACCATAGAAGATATTAATAAAAGGATTGAAAAAGGAGAAGCTGTAGTTCTTACAGCTGAAGAGTTTGTAAGTTTAGTTAAAGAGGTAGGGCCTGTTACAGCGGCTAAAGAGGTAGATGTAGTCACCACCGGGACCTTTTCTCCGATGTGTTCTTCTGGAGCTTTTATAAACTTCGGCCATCCCTCTCCCACGATAAAAGCCTATAGGATTTGGTTAAACGATGTGCCAGCCTATGGGGGACTTGCGGCTGTAGACCTTTACATCGGGGCTACTGAACCTAGAGAAGACGACCCTCTTAACAAAGTTTTTCCGGGGCAGTTTTTATACGGTGGTGGACATGTTATCCACGACTTAGTTGCCGGAAAAAAAATTCATCTAAGGGCCTTAGGTTATGGGACCCATTGTTATCCTAGAAAATCTTTTGAAAAAGAGTTCACTATTCATGAGTTAGTAGATGCCATTCTTTGCAACCCAAGGAATGCTTATCAAAACTATAATTGTGCCATCAATCTTTCAGATAAAATACTTTATACCTACATGGGTGTGTTAAAACCTAACCTTGGTAATGCCAACTATGCAACTGCAGGATGTCTTTCTCCCTTGTTAAAAGATCCTTATCTAAAAACCATAGGGATAGGGACAAGGATTTTCTTAGGAGGAGCCAAAGGGTATGTGATTTGGGCTGGGACCCAGCATAAAACCGAAGTTAAAAGAACACCTAAAGGGGCACCTATACAACCTGCAGCTACCCTTATGGTTATCGGAAATCTCAAAGAAATGTCCCCAGAATGGTTGGTAGGAACAAGTCATATAGGCTATGGATGTTCTTTGGCAGTAGGATTAGGTATACCTATTCCTATCCTGAATGAACAGGTGGCTGAATGGGCAGGACTCTCTGACGAAGACCTTTTTACCCAGGTAATAGACTACTCCTATGACTATCCTAACGGAATAAAAAGAAACTACGGGATCGTAAGTTATGCAGAACTGAAAAGTGGAAAAATAACCGTCTTAGGAAAAGAGGTCCCTACCTTTCCTATTTCAAGCCTTCCTAAAGCCAGAAAAATAGCTGAAATCCTTAAAAACTGGATTAAACAGGGAGAGATGTTGTTAACAGAACCAGTTAGCCCCTTATCTGGGGCTAAACTTTTTCCGATGAGATAAAGTCTAAAAAGGAGGATTTTCGATGGAAACTATTTTAACGGTTTTACAGTTAATAGTAGCCATATTGATAATTTTGATTGTTTTGATAAACGTAACCAAAGGTTCAGAATACGGTGCGGTGTTTAGAGGGGCTGAGGCCATCTTTGGTGGTGCAGGCCCCACTAGCTTTTTAAACAAAGTAACGATGATTTTGGTGTTGGTATTTTTTTTAAACTCTATCTTACTCACCAAAATCCACACCAGCAAAAATAAAACAGAAATTCCTGTCGTCCCTACCCCTCAAACTCAAACACCCTCTCCTTCTTCTATTCCTACCCCAACTACCCCTCAAAATATTCCGGTGCCTCCTCAAATTCCTTCTTCTACCTCAGAAAAACCTAAAAACTAATTTTAAAAATGAAAAATTTAGTAATACTTGGTGTTACAGGTTCTATAGGAAATTCTACGCTTAAGGTGGTTCAAGCCTATCCTGAAAGGTTTAGAATTTTAGGAGCCTCTTGTCGTAGCAAAATTGAGGCCTTAACGAAAATTGCCAGCTCCTTTAAAATTCCTTATTTGGTGGTAGAAGATTTTTCTTCAGCTGAAAAGTTAAAAAAGTCTCTTGATTATAAAGCTGAGGTCTTGGTCGGAGAAGAAGGGCTTAAAACCTTAGTCCAATTAGATGAGGCTCACATAATAGTCATAGGAATTTCTGGGATAAAAGCCCTTTTACCCACCTATTATGCTTTAAAGGCAGGCAAACGAGTAGCCATAGCTAACAAAGAAAGTTTGATCGTAGCTGGGGAGATTTTAAAGGAAGTGGCTAAAGAAGCTAAAGCCGAGCTTTTGCCGGTTGACAGCGAACATTCTTCGATTTTTCAGCTTTTACAGAAAGAAAAAAAAGAACAGGTTAAGAGAATTATCCTTACAGCCTCAGGTGGGCCTTTTTATCGTCTACCTTTAGAGGAGTTTGTTAAAATTACCCCAGAGATGGCGGTGAAACACCCGAACTGGAAGATGGGAGCCAAAATATCGGTAGATTCTGCTACCCTTATGAATAAGGGTTTTGAAGTTCTTGAAGCTAAGGTCCTTTTTGACTTTCCCTTGGAAAAGATAGAGGTACTTATCCATCCTCAAAGTTTAGTTCATGGTTTGGTTGAGTTGATAGACGGAAGTATTTTAATGCACCTTAGCTTTCCTGACATGCAACTGCCTATTTCTTATGCCTTAAACTATCCTGAAAGGATTGAACTTCAGGTACCTAAGGTTCAACTGGAGAAAATTGGCAGTTTAGTTTTTGAGGCTCCTGACCTTGAGAAATTCCCCTGCCTTAAGCTTGCTTATGAAGCAGGACAAAAAGGAGGGGTTTATCCTCTTATCCTTGAGGCAGCTGATGAGGTGGTGGTAGAGGCTTTCTTGCAAAAAAGAATTACCTTTGATAAAATTCCTTATTTTCTTGCAAAAACCCTAGATGGGTTTAAAATACCAGAAAGGCCTTCAGGGGGGGAAGATTTATCTTTTCTTTTAACCTTACATAAAGAAGTTTGTCTTTATACAGAAAAGCTGATAAAAGGGAATAAAACATGCTAACAGTAATTATAGCTTTATTAGTAATCGGTGTACTTATTTTTGTTCATGAGTTAGGTCATTTTATAGCAGCTAAGCTTATGGGGGTCAAAGTAGAGATTTTTTCATTAGGCTTTGGGCCCAAAATTATCGGTTTTAAAGCAGGAGAGACTGAATACAGGGTGTCTGCCTTTCCTTTAGGTGGATACGTTAAACTTTATGGGGAACATCCTGAAACGTTGCCTTCGGTAGTCGAAAAAGACAAAGCTTTTGCCTTTAAAAAGCCTTGGCAAAAAGCGTTTATCGTGGTTGCAGGCCCTTTGGCTAATTTTATCCTCCCTGTCCTTCTATTTTGGTTTCTTTTTTGGGCCTCTGGTTCTTATCTTCTTTCTACCAAAATAGGAGAGGTTTTACCTGGTTCTCCAGCTGAAAAAGCGGGTCTTGCTCCTGGAGATGAAATCATAGAAGTAAACGGCAAAAAGGTCAAGTCTTTTGACCAGCTTATCCTATATCTAAAAAGCCAGGAGATGGTAAAAGAAGTTTCCCTTAAAATAAAGAGAAACTCTCAAGAGTTAGAGGTAAAAATCATTCCTGAGATGAAAGAAGGATACAACCTCTTTGGGAAAAAAACTCAGGTGCCTTTTATCGGTGTCAAGTCAACCCAAGAGGTAGTTCATCAAAGGCACGGTTTTATTGAATCCTTTGTCCTTGCTGTAGAAAAGGTAGTAGACATCACTACCCTTACCTTCGTAGCTATCTTTAAGCTCTTTACAGGAGAATTGCCTTTTTCTACGTTAGGAGGTCCTATTACCATCGGGAAAATGGCAGGAGATACAGCTAAACTAGGGATTTATCCTCTTATTTCTTTTACTGGGCTTCTTTCGATCAACTTAGGGATTATAAACCTTCTCCCTTTACCTATGCTTGACGGAGGCCATTTAGTCATTTTTGGTATAGAGGCCATCAGAGGAAAACCTTTATCCCTAAAAACCCAAGAGCTTATCCTTAAAATAGGACTTTTTATCATCATTGCTCTAAGTATAGCTGTGTTTTACAACGACATCCTTAAACTTCTTAGCGGATGGAAACTCCCTTAGTTTTAGCTATAGAAACAGCAGGGAAGTCTGGAGGTATAGCCCTTATAAAAGATAAGTTGTTAGGGGCTGTTACCTTAAGATCCTCTCAGTCTTATTCTCAGATAATCTTTCAGTGTTTAACTTTTTTTGAAAAAAACTTAGGATTAGACCTAAAGTCCATAGACTACTATGCCATAGACCTTGGTCCAGGCAGTTTTACTGGACTAAGAGTTGGGCTTTCGGTGCTAAAGGGATTAAGTTTAGCCTTCCCTAAACCTGTGATACCTTTTGTTAGCCTTGAAGTGCTTGCGGTAGAAACCTTTCCAACAAACTTACCTGTGGTATCTCTGATAGATGCCTATAGCCAAGAAGTTTTTTTAGGTGTCTATAGATGGGAGGAAAATAACCTAAAAACAAAGATTTCTCCTGTTTGCGTCTCAGTCAGAAATATACCTGATTTGATAAAAGAACCTACCTGGTTTGTTGGTGAAACCTTAGAAAAATGGGAAACCTATCTGAAAGAGAGGTTAGGTCCTAATTTTTTAAAATGGCCTTTTACGATAGGTCTTACCTTGGAAAATGTGGCCAAACTGGTTTATTTAAAGCTAAAAAATAACGAATTTGAACTAAAATCTGCAGAAGATTTACTTCCTTTGTATTTAAAGGCATCTGAAGCAGAAAGAAAACGAGGCGATAAAAAATGATCCTTTTCTTGTTAAAAAGATTTCTGGTGTTCTTGATAACCCTTTTTGGGATTACTGTCATTAGTTTTTCAGTCATTCATTTAGCCCCAGGAGGCCCTTTAAGTCCTATCACTGATTTCAATCCTAAGATTACCCCAGAATATCGAGAAAGATTGGTCAAAATGTATGGTCTTGACAAACCACTTTATGTTCAATATTGGGAATGGCTAAAAAAAGCCGCCAAGTTTGATTTTGGGCGTTCTTTTTCCCCAGACCAAAGACCAGTATGGGATAAAATCAAAGAAAGACTTCCGGTTACTTTACTTTTAAATCTCCTTTCTTTAATTTTAATCTTTATGATTTCTGTACCGTTAGGGGTTTTGGGGGCTGTAAAAGCTGGAAGTTGGGTTGATCGAATATTAACCATAGTGGTATTTTTGGGTTATGCTATGCCCAGTTTTTGGCTGGCTATCATTCTTATGATGATTTTCGGGGTAAAACTTCAATGGCTTCCTATTTCTGGGCTACATTCCACCTTAGGTTATGAAGAGATGAACTTCTTTGAAAAATTATGGGACTGGACCAAACACCTGATTTGTCCCCTTTTTGTGGCTACCTTCGGAGGGATTGCAGGTATCTCAAGATATGTGAGAAATTCTATGGTAGAAGTACTAAAGGCTGACTATATTCTTTTTGCCAGGGCTAAAGGAATTTCAGAAAAAGAAGTAATCTATAAACATGCCCTAAGAAACGCCCTTTTACCCCTTATTACCATCTTAGGTCTTTCTTTACCTGGGCTGGTAGGAGGGAGTGTTATCTTTGAAACCATTTTTGGTATACCTGGAGTAGGGCAGCTAATGTGGCAAGCGGTGATGGCAAGGGATTACCCTGTTATCATGGCCAACCTTTTCCTGGTAGCTGTGCTTACTTTGATAGGGAACTTTTTAGCAGACATAGGATATGCTCTGGCAGACCCAAGAATAAGGCTTGGAGATAAACATTAATAATGTCTTTAATAAAAGAGTTGTTAAAACATCGTTTAGGAACGGCTTCTTTAATAATCATTTTATTTTTAGCTGTTTTGGCTGTTTTTGCTCCTTATATAGCCCCTTATGACCCTTTGGAAATAAACGTAGACAACATACTTCAACCACCTTCCTTAGACCATCCCTTAGGAACTGACCTTTTAGGAAGAGACGTGTTAAGCCGTATGATCTATGCCTCTCGGATCTCACTTGAGGTAAGTTTGGTGGCAGTAGGATTATCTCTGATGATAGGGGTGGTCTTAGGAGCGATAGCCGGCTACTTTGGAGGGTTGATTGACCTTATTATTTGTAGGTTTATTGACATCATGCTTTGTTTCCCCACCATATTTTTGGTTTTAGCTATGGTAGCTTATTTAGAACCATCTATCGTTACCATTATGGTGGTAATAGGTGCTACCAGCTGGATGGGATTAGCTCGTTTAGTAAGAGCTGAAATTTTATCCTTAAAAGAAAGAGACTTTGTGTTGATAGCTAAAACCTATGGGGCATCATCCTTAAGGATTTTATTTAAACATCTCATACCTAATGCCCTACCACCTATTTTGGTCTCTGCTTCCTTAGGACTTGGACAAGCCATTTTGATAGAATCTGCCCTTTCCTTTCTTGGAATAGGGGTACAGCCTCCCATCCCTTCCTGGGGGAATATGTTGATAGACGGTAAAGAGACCTTAGAAGTAGCCTGGTGGCTTTCCTTTTACCCAGGGATGGCTATTTTGATAACAGTTCTTGCGTTTACCATACTTGGAGAAACTCTACAGGAAATTTTAAATCCTAAAAGGAAAGAAAGATGAAAAGAAAAGAACATAGATGGTGCCGAGGGCGGGACTCGAACCCGCACGGACCGACGTCCACTAGCCCCTCAAGCCAGCGCGTCTACCAATTCCGCCACCTCGGCGTATTGAGTAATAATATATTATCCTTTTTTGGTTTGTCAAGACGGATTAAACCCTTTGTTTAAGTAATTTTTTATATGATTTAAGTTAACCCTTTAACTTTTTGAGACTTACACTTTCGAAAAAGTTTAGGAGGACCTTTTATGGAATTTTTAAAAGATTTTGTGCAATATTTTTTACTTTTTTTTGAAAAAAGTAGTTATTTAGGTGTATTTTTTTTGATGACCCTTGAGTCTACTTTAATTCCTATCCCAAGTGAAATAATCATCCCTCCTGCTGCTTACCTTGCCTATCAGGGTAAACTTTCCCTTTGGGGTGTTATCCTGGCAGGTACGTTAGGTAGTTGGGCTGGAGCTCTTATCAATTATTTTTTAGCCCTTAAGTTTGGTCGTCCGATGTTTTTAAGGTTTGTCAAACGATATGGTAAGTATATACTCCTAACCGAATACTCCTTTCAAAAAATGGAAAAATTTTGGGATCAACATGGGCATATCAGTACCTTCATAGGAAGGCTCCTTCCAGGACTTAGACATGTTATCTCTATCCCAGCGGGTTTTGCCAGGATGGGACTTTTTCTGTTTTCTTTTTATACCCTATTGGGTGCGCTACTTTGGTGTAGCTTCCTTGGGTTTTGTGGATATTTTTTTGGAAAAAACGAGGTCCTTCTTAAAACTTACTTAGAACGTGGCTCTATAGGAATAATAATCTTTTGTGGGGTGATTTTGGGACTTTATATCTGGTTCAAACTAAAAAGAAAATAGACTGTTTAATTACTTTGAGCTTGAATAACTCTTACGTCTTTAGGAGGTGAAAACTGAAAAAGGCTGTCTTTAAGGGATTTATTGTATTGCAAGTTGTTAAAAATTATCCTTAAGGTTTCTCCTGAAGCCATGTTCAAAATAACTTCTTTAACCTCTCCAGACTTAGGGTTTACCACCAAAGAAATCCTTCTTACCTTTTGGTCGTTGTTAGCGGGTAAAAAATTTAGCTTCCAAAAATCGTTATCTAAGGTCTGAAAACTTTCAACCTTAAGGTCTGTCTTCACATTTCCCCTTCCAGTCATAAAACCCAGAGCTAATTTAGAGCCAAAGGTTGTGCCTGAAGGATAAACCAAGGCTTGTTTTTCTTCTGGATAGTAAAAGTATATACTTTTTCCAGAAGATATGATAAAAAGTTTTTGGGGCTTGTAGTATTCCCAACGAAATTTGCCAGGTTTTTTAATCCAGAGTCTACCTGAAGACACCTCCTTATGGCCTTGAGAAATATAGGCTTCCTGGGTAAATTCTGCTTCAAGCGTCTGTATTTTTTGGTAAAAATCTTGGATATGGTCTATAACCTCGTCTACAGTTTGGGCCTTAAGACTAAAGGGATTTACGAGGACCAATAACAGGGCGAGGACGAACACCATCGCTTGGGCCAACAATACCTTCCTCCTCCATCCGTTCTACCAACCTTGCAGCTCGGTTGTAACCTATCCTAAGCTTCCTTTGAAGCATCGATACAGAAATTTTACCATACTGATAGGCAATTTTCAAGGCAGCTTCATATAGTTTGTCATCTTCGTAATCGCTTTCCTCTTCAAGAGAAATAGGTTCTTCGTCTTCTATCTCCTCTAAGTTGGCTAAATACTCAGGTTCTCCGATAGATTTAAGGTAATCTACCAAAAGTTTCACCTCTTCTTCTGAAACATAAGGGCCATGGATCCTTTGTAGATAAGATGATCCAGGAGGCATAAAAAGCATATCTCCTGCCCCTAAAAGCCTTTCCGCTCCCTGGGTATCAAGTATAGTTCTTGAGTCTACTTTAGAGGTAACTTGAAAGGAGATCCTGGCAGGGAAGTTAACCTTGATTAACCCAGTAATCACATCAACCGAGGGTCTTTGGGTAGCTACCAAGAGATGTATCCCTGCTGCCCTTGCCATCTGAGCCAGTCTAGTAAGTAAGGTTTCTACCTCTTTAGAAGATACCACCATAAGGTCTGCCAACTCATCGATAATCATCACTAAATAAGGCAGTTTTTCGTCAAACTGTTCGTTATAAGACTCAAGGTTTCTTGCCCCTACCTCCTCAAAAAGGCTATACCGTCTTTCCATCTCTCCTACCAACCATCTTAAAGCCTTAGTAGCCATCTTAGGTTCTAATACCACAGGATGTAATAAATAGGGAATTCCATCGTAAACGGAAAGTTCGATCCTTTTAGGATCAATCATCAAAAATCTTACCTCTTCCGGGGTGGCTTTATAGATAAGGCTTAAAATTACGCTGTGTAAAAAGATGCTTTTTCCAGAACCGGTGCTTCCGGCTATCAAAAGATGAGGCATCTTTTTAAGGTCAGCTACCACAGGAGCTCCTGAAATGTCCTTACCTAAGGCGATGGTAAGAGGAGACTTAGAACGGATAAAAGCTTCGCTCTGTAAAATATCCTTAAGATATACCCACTCTCTTTTAGGGTTTGAAATTTCGATACCTATCATACTTTTACCTGGGATAGGGGCAACGATCCTTACACTTTTAGCAGAAAGCCCCAACGCTAAGTCATCTACCAAGCTCTGGATTTTACTGATTTTAATACCTGGAGCTGGTCTAAACTCAAATACAGTAATCACAGGGCCTGGAGAAATACCTACTACCTCACCTTCTATACCAAACTCTTTAAGTTTTGAGATCAAAACCAAAGCACGTTCTTTTAACTCCTCAGGCCTTATCCGGTAAGAAGAAAGGGGAGGATCTTTAAGTAAATCTACCGGAGGAGGTAATGTTTTTTCAAATTCCTTTATCTGTGGTTCTTCCTGAGCCCCCTTTTTAGAAATCTTCTCTTTAGTATTATTTTTTGAGTTTAAAGGTTTAATTTCAAAAGACAGAGGTTCCTTAACCGGTTGAGAAGATATCTTGGTTGAGGAAATCTTTTCAAATTTTCCTTCAAGTTTTTCTTCTGTTTTTTTTATGTCTTTTTTATAGCTAAATTTGGTTAAGATAGATTTGAAAGTTTTTGGATTAAAGCCTAATCCTACCAAAAAAGAAACAAAAAGAAAGACAAACATTATCATCAAAAAAACAAAATCTCCTACCAAAAGTCTAAAATAACCATTTAATTCCCCTATAAAACCTCCGTTTAAAGGAAAACGTCCAAAAAGTAAAAGATTTTTAGTTTCTAAAAGATTAAAAGTATAGCCTACTAACATGCAAAGAGATAAAATCAGAAAAGAAAAACTAAAACCTAACCTTTTGATAGACCCTCCCATTAGTTTTAAGAAAAAGCCTAAAATAAAAAAGACAGGAATTAAAAGACTTACTATACCAAAAACAAAATAAAAGAAAGAAGCCGTATAAGCCCCTAAAAGTCCACCCAAATTGTTAATTTCAGTTGCTCCAGAAACACCTATTCCTGGGTCATAAGGATTATAAGAATAGATGGAAACTAACAGAAAAATAGAAAAAATAAAAAATAAAAAATAACTGAAAAAGACTCGTTTATAGGCCAACTTTCTACAATTTGGGTAATTTTTAATTAAAAATTTAAACCCGTTTTTATTAAAGTGAAACTTGACAAATTTTTATTAAAAATTATAACATAACTTCTGATAAAAACACTATCACATTTAGTTTTAGAACGTTAAGTTTTAGAATGTTATGAAATATCGCCTTGCTGGATATATCGTTCACAATTTTTTATCTTCCAAATCCAAGTTCATATTATTTTTTATAGGATTATCTATATTTTTAGCCCTTTTAGTAGGTTGGATTTCAGCCCGTTGCACCTACCATCAGGTTTTAGAAGTAGCTACCTTGCATGTAAAGAAAGACCTAAATATGTTTGAAGTTTTATTAAACCTAAAATATCCTGGAGAATGGCAGATATTAAACGGTAGGTTGTATAAAGGGAAGGTTTTGATCAACGACAACTTTGAGATAGTAGACTTTTTTGAAAAAGCAACAGGAAACACCGCTACTGTGTTTTTAGGCGATACAAGGGTTACTACTACCATAAGAAATGAATTAGGCACCCGTATCATAGGAACTAAGGTAAGCCCTCCTGTTGCACAAAGGGTTTTACAACAGGGAAAAGAGTATTATGGTATCGCAGACATATTAGGAGAAAAATACATCACTGCCTACAAACCTATAAAAGATCCCTCTGGTAAAATTATCGGGATTCTCTATACCGGTATCTCACTTAAAAAGTTTACCCCTATTCAACAAAAATTCTATCAAAATATAATTATTCCTTATATAGGCTTGGTACTTCTGTTTATCTTGAATGGATTTTTAATCTTTTTCTGGGCTCGGGCTGTTAATCTTTCTATCATAGACCCTCTTACTAAAGTTTACAACAGAAGATATATAATTCACAAGATTAAACAAGAAGCTTTGAAAAAACAAACTCAAAAGGATTATGAATTTTCTGCACTCTTGATAGATGTTGATGATTTCAAAAAGGTAAATGACACCTACGGACACGCTGAAGGAGATAGGGTTTTAAAAGAAATAACTGAAATAATAAAGCAAAGAATAAGAAATCAGGATATCCTTGGGAGATGGGGAGGAGAAGAATTTATCCTTGTTTGTCCAGAGACGCCTTTAGAAAAAGCACAAATATTAGCTGATCATCTAAGAAAGTTAATCGAAAAACATAACTTTGGTGAAAAAAAACTTAAGATTACCGCTTCCTTTGGGGTTACTTCTTGGAAAGACGAAGACACCTTAGATAGCTTTTTAAACAGACTTGATAAAGCCTTATATCAGGGTAAAATCAAAGGTAAAAACTGTGTGGTGATCTTTTAGTTCTATAAAAGTTCCTTTTACAGCACCTGATTAGAGGGTTTTAAAATGCATGCATACAAAGTCTTGTGGATAGATGTAACTCAAAAAACTTGGAAAGTCAAAAATTATCCGATCCCACCTTACTTAGGTCCTGTAGATATAGGAATACGAATACACTTAGAAGAAGTAGAAAGCTTTAAGGAAGAGGTTTTTTCAGGAACTAACGTACTCTTTTTAGGAACCGGACCTTTTGCTGGAGGGAAAATTTTTGGTACACACAGGTTGGTAGCGGTATTTAGAAGTCCAGAAAGTCTTGGCTTACATGTATCAGAAATGGGTGGGGTAGGCTATAAGTTTGTAAGGTCTGGGGTTAATGGATTTGCCATTTTTGGTAAAAGTCCTGAACCAGTCGTTATTTTTGTAGAAGGAAGCTCTGAAGGGATAAACCTAAGGTTTGAAACGATAGGGAAAGAAAAACTCAAAGAAATTTACCACAACTACCACGGATATAAAGGAACTTATGCCATAACCAAATATCTTTTAGATAATTACTCAGACTTTTTTATTAAAAACAAAGCAAGAGCTGTGGTGGTAGGGGAAGGAGCTTTTTCTACTAAGTTTGGGTCTTTGGTATCGATAGACATAAACCCTGAAAAAAAAGAGCTTATCCAAGGGAGTGAAGATTTTGCAGGAAGGGCAGGCCCAGGGTCAGTTTTAGCTCAAGCCCATGGGGTGGTTGGGCTGGTGGTAGGTGGAGAGGCCAGTCCCCAGGTTCCTGAGGTTTTCTCAGATGTTAAAAGATTTGCCAAGTTTTTTCAAGAAGTTACTTCCAGAGATTATACTTCAGCAGTAAATTCAGCTACCTTAAAATATAGATTTGACCCTAAAATAGGAGCAGGAGGCACCTTTGGGTCTAACTATCCTTATTACAAAGAATGGTTGCCTACTTTCTGCTTTAACAGCATCTATCTTAAAAGGGAGTTTCGAAAAAAATTAGCTGACCTTATCCTTTCTTATTATTGGAAACCCTTTAAAGAGCTTACCTTTGAACAAGCGAAAACCTGGAAAACCTGTGGAGAGCCCTGTCCGGTGGCGTGTAAAAAAGTTTGGAAGGGTAAAAAGGTAGACTACGAACCTTTTCAAGGGATTGGGCCTTTAATAGGGGTTTTTAACTTAGACTTAGCCTCAAAGATCGTAGACCTGATAGACCAGAAAGGGCTTGATGCTATAGGAACAGGCCATGTGGTAATGTTTTTACTTGAAGCTGTACAAAAAGAACTTTTAACCTGCGAAGAGTTAGGAATTTCAGAGCCTCCCTGTTTGGATCCCTTTAAACTAAATCCTAAGGCCTGGGAAGTTAATGGGAAATTAGCTATCGAGATTATAGAAGGATTAGTTAGTAAGAAAAACAAAATCTTATCGCTTATCGCAGAAAAAGGTCTAAGACAGGCGATTAACTACTTAGAAAATCTCTATGAAGACAGAATTACCTCTGTAGGTCTTTCTTTTAGGGATTTAGCTCTTTATCAACCTTACGGAGAAGGTGGTTATATGACCCCTAATTTTTATTGGACCAAAGGATTTCTTATTCCTATTTTTGTAACAGGGAAGTACTGGACAGATTACTGTTTAGCCTTCACTTCTCCAGAAGAGTTTGCTAAACAGGTCTATCAAAGAGCTATCAAAGAACTTAGTCTTTCCAACGCAGCTTTTTGCCGTTTCCACAGAGGTTGGGCCGAAAACCTCATTCCATCTCTTTACCAACAATTAGGAATATCTGAATATGAAGAAAAAATAAAAGAGGTTTACCGGAACATAGGAATTTATAACCTTAAGGCTAAAGCCTTACCACAACCATTAGAAAGTGAAAAAGCCATAGACATCTTCTGTACCTTAGCAGAAGAGTTAAGCCTTTCTAAATGGTACACTAAGTTTACTAAAAATAAAAAAAGAGCGTACTTAGAATGGTTTGAAAGGTTTTATCTTACCTATCTTTCTTTAGTAGGCATTTCATAAAAACGTCAAAAAAGCAAGAAATCAAAAGAATTTTATCAAAAAATTTTTGTCAAATTTAAATTATTTAATCTATTATAAAAAAAAATCTGAAAAACTAAAGTTGACTTTTTTCGCAAAAAACTATAATCTTTTTTAATTAAAGATAATACAAAGAGGAGGTATGCGTATGTTTAACCTCAAAGACCTTAGTAGAAGAGATTTTTTAAAGATATGTACCATAGTTACTGCTACGATGGGGCTTCCTGTTTCTATGGTAGAAAAAGTAGAAGCAGCCCTGAAAAAGGGTCCTAAACCTACGGTAGTATGGTTGCACTTTATGGAGTGTACCGGATGTACCGAATCGCTTCTCAGGTCTTCACATCCACCTTTAGGAAGGTTTTTGCTTGAAATGGTTAACCTTGAGTATCATGAGACCTTGATGCCAGCTGCTGGTAAACAGGCAGAAGAGGTGCTTCATGAAACCATCAAAACCTACAAAGGAGAATACATCTGTGTGGTAGAAGGAGCTGTTTCAACCAAAGACGGTGGTATTTACTGTAAGGTTGGTGGAAGACCTGCAATAGAAATTTTAAAAGAAGTGGCAAAGGATGCTAAGCTGGTTATCAACATGGGTACCTGTGCTGCCTTTGGAGGAGTACAAGCAGCTAAACCCAATCCTACAGGTGCAGTAGGTGTGCCTCAGGTTATCGGAAATGAAAAGGTGATCAACATCCCTGGTTGTCCTCCTAACCCCTACAATTTCTTTGCTACCATCAGTTATATCCTTACTTTTGGGAAACTTCCTGAATTAGACAAACTTAGAAGGCCAAAATTTGCTTATGGTAGGCTTATCCATGACCACTGCGAAAGAAGGCCCCACTTTGATGAAGGTCGTTTTGCTGAAGCCTTTGGTGACGAAGGACACAAACAGGGTTATTGTCTCTACAAAGTAGGATGCAGAGGGCCTATTACCTATGCTAACTGTGGTGTGATCAAATTCTGTGATGTGGGTGCCTGGCCAGTAGGAGCTGGTCATGGATGTATGGGATGTGTTGAACCAGACTTTTGGGATGAAATGTCTCCATTCTACAAACCTATTATGGAATAATAACAAAAATTATAAAAAAGATTACAAAGGAGGTTAACGTATGGCTAAAAGAATTACCATAGACCCCATAACCAGGATAGAGGGACATTTAAGGATAGATGTAGAGGTGGATGGAGGTAAGGTAGTAAATGCTTGGTCTTCTGGGCAGATGTGGAGAGGTATTGAAATCATCCTCAAAGGAAGAGACCCAAGGGACGCCTGGGCCTTTACTCAGAGGTTCTGTGGTGTGTGTACAACCGTTCATGCTATGGCCTCTGTTAGGTCAGTAGAAAACGCCTTAGGAATGGAAATTCCTTTAAATGCTCAGTATGTAAGAAACATCATCCTTTGTGCCCATGCTTTGCATGACCACATGGTCCATTTTTACCATCTATCAGCCCTTGACTGGGTAGATATAGTATCTGCTTTAAAGGCAGACCCCAAAAAAACTGCTGAGCTTGCTCAGAGCATTTCTTCTTGGGAAGGAAACTCTGTTACTTATTTTAAAAAGGTAAAAGAGACCCTTCAAAAATTTGTAGAAAAGGGACAAATTGGACCTTTTACCAACGGATACTGGGGACATCCACAGATGAAACTTCCTCCTGAGGTAAACTTACTTGCTGTAGCTCATTACTTAACTGCCTTAGACTATCAGTTTGACGCTAACAAAGTGGTTGCTATCTTTGGAGGTAAAACCCCTCATATCCAAACGTTGGTAGTAGGTGGAGTAGCTTTAGCCATCAATCCTGACAACTTAGCTACCCTTAACGCTGAAAGGCTAGATTACGCCCGTGAATTACTCATGAAAGTAAAACATTTTATCCAAGAGGTTTATCTTAACGACGTGATTGCTGTAGGATGTCTATACAAAGACTGGTTTAAGATCGGAAGAGGAGTAGATAACTACTTAGCGGTACCAGACCTTCCTCTTGACACCAAAGGAACGGTATTTGACCTTCCTGGTGGAACCATCTTTAACGGAGACTTGTCTACTTATACCCCGATCAAAAGCTTTAACGATCCTTATTTTAGAGACAACGTTACCGAAAGTGTAGCTCATTCCTGGTACAAAGATACTGGACCAAGACATCCCTGGCAGGGCGAAACCGTTCCTAATTATACTGACTTCAATCCTAACGGAAAATACAGTTGGTCTAAGGCTCCTCGTTTTAAGGGTGAACCTATGCAGGTTGGACCATTGGCTCAAGTATTGGTGGGTATCGCTACCAAACATGAATTAACGATGAAGTGGGTCAACTATGCGGTAGAAAAAGCTAAAGCTTTAGGTGTCAACTTGACGGTGGATGACCTTCACTCCACGATGGGAAGACATTTAGCCAGAGCCATCAGAGCAGCCATGCTTGCTGACCTTGCCCTCAAACATCTAAACCTTCTTGAGAAAAACATCGCTAAAGGTGACTATGCTATCTGGAATAAAGTTGAATTTCCTGCCAAAGAGATTAAGGGTGTTGGTTTTCATGAAGCCCCAAGAGGAACGCTTTCTCACTGGGTGGTTATAGAAAAAGGTAAAATCAAAAACTATCAAGCAGTTGTTCCATCTACCTGGAACATGAGCCCAAGATGTGAAAAAGGAAAACGTGGTCCTTATGAAGAGAGCTTGATCAATAACCCCGTGGTTGACCCTGAAAAACCACTTGAGGTGTTAAGAACCATCCATTCCTTTGACCCATGCATAGCCTGTGCTGTCCATCTATTAGATGCCAAAGGTAAGGAAATCAAAAGAGTAAAAGTACTCTAAGTTTTCAATTTTTAACCAATAAAAAAGGGAGCCTTTAAAGGCTCCCTTTTTTTATTTCTTGGATTACAAAAAGGAATTTTTACAATATTTTTGAGTTTTAACTAAACTGTTTTCTGTATTTAAAATAGGCTAAACAGGCCCCTTCAGAGGATACCATACAAGGACCTATAGGATTTTGAGGAGTACAGGCTTTACCAAAAAGTTTACAGTCAGTAGGCTTGTTAAGCCCTTTTATAACCCTTCCACACAAGCACTGAGGATGTTCTTTAGAAGAAGGAAGAGATAGATTAAAAAACTTTTCTCCGTCTAAGGATTCATACTTAGGTGCTATGGCATAAGCGCTGTTTGGTATCTCACCTAAACCTCTCCAAGGGAAAGAATCCCTTATCACAAAAACCTCTTTTAAAAGTTCTTGAGCCTTTAAGTTGCCCTGTTTATCCACCGTACGGGTATACTGGATTTCTACCTCACATCTTCCTTCCTTTTTCTGTTTTACTATAAGATAAACCGCCTGCAACAGGTCTAAAGGCTCAAAACCTGAGACTACGATCGGAGTTCCGTATCTTTGCACTATCGGTTCATAGACTTTTGTCCCTGTGATGGTGCTTACATGACCTGGGCCTATAAAAGCCTCTATAAAAGGTTTTTCCTCACTTTTTAAGAGATAATCAAGGACTTCTATGGCTAAAATATGGTTTGAGACCACCCAAAGGTTTGCGATACCTAATTGATGGGCTTGTTTGATAAGAACTGCGGTATGAGGTGCGGTGGTTTCAAACCCTATGGCAAAAAACACTACTTTTTTATTAGGAAACTCTTGAGCTATTTTTATGGCTTCCAAACATGAAGAAAGGGGACGCACTTCATAGCCTTCAGCCCTTAAGGTTAAAAGACTAATCTTGTTAGAACCAGGAACTCTCATCAAGTCTCCATAGGTACAGAGGATAACATCAGGTAATTTGGCAAGTTCAATGGCTAAATCTACCCTTTCTAAAGCAGTTACACATACCGGGCAACCTGGTCCATGTAAAAAATTGATATAACCTTTAAGGAGCTCATCTAAGCCGTTTTTCAAGATAACATGGGTATGCCCCCCGCAGAACTCCATAATGTTTACGGGGTTACCTAAACTCTCTACCTCTCTTTTAATGAGGTCCGCTAAAACTTTTACCCTTTGAGGGTCTTTAAAGCTATTCCACGTTTGGTTGAGTGAGCCTGAGTATTTCATCCCAGTACCTCAAACTTTCTTGAGCTTCTTCTTCACTAAGTTTTTTAATGGCAAAACCTACATGCACCAACACCCAATCCCCTTCTTTTACCTTTTCAGGAAGAAGATGAAGGGCTACCTCAGTTTTTACTCCTTGAACCTCAGCAACGGCTGTCCATTCGTCTTTTACTTCTACTATTTTATAAGGATAGGCCAAACACATCTTTTAACTCCTTTTTTGATTTTTGTATACATACAAAATCCTTTGTATGGCAGTTAAATGTGTAAAAACTGAAATTACCACCAAAAACACCGTAATTAGATCAAAAATAAGGGCTATAATCAAAAAGGTGATCCTTTCAAACCTGGTAAACATTCCGATTTTACATTCAAACCCTACCCCTTCTGCCCTTGCTCGGGCATAGCTTACCATCAAAGACCCTGTAATCCCTAAAAAACTTAGAAGAGCCTGATAAGGCTGATTATACGCAATAAAATAATAACAAAGGCTCAAAAATATAAATATTTCTCCATAACGATCTAAAGTTGAGTCTAAAAAAGCCCCAAAAGGTGAGACTTTGTTGGTAAACCTGGCTAAAGCACCATCTAAGGCATCAAGAGGAGCAAAAAGAAGTAGCAGAATACCAGCTACCACAAACTCTCCATAGGCTATAAAAAAGGAACTTAAAACAAACCCCAAAAAACAAAGGATGGTGATAGCATTGGGGTGGACGTTAAGACCAGAGAGTACTTTTACCAAAGGAAGCAATATTGGTTGAGCTAAATTTCTGGCAGTCTCGCTTAAGTTTATCTTTGACATGTTAAAACCTTGTTAACTTTTAGTTCTTATATTATTTCACATTCTCGTAAATCTTCAATAGCAAGAAAGTTGTACTACCATTACTTACATCTTATCCCAAAGTTTGTCTCTCCCTTATTCTATCAAGAAACTCTAAGGATAACTCTTTAAACGCAAGTGAAACCCTGTTTTGTCTATCATAATCAATAACAGGTTTTCCAAAACTCTGTGCTTCACTAACCTTTACACTTCTTGGGATGCGAGTCTTAAAAATAATCCATTTAAAATGTTTTTCTGCTTCCTCAGCTACTTCATGAGAAAGACGATTTCTTCCGTCATACATTGTTAAAACCAACCCAAAGAGCATCAATTCAGGGTTTAAACTTTTTTTAATTCCCTTTATGGTTCTTACCAATAAAGATAGCCCTTCTAAGGCATAATATTCGCACTGAAGAGGAATAACTACTCCCTGAGAAGCTGTTAGGATGTTAACGGTTATCAAACCAAGAGAAGGGGGTGAATCGATAAAAATAAAATCGAAAAACTCTTTTATCGGTTGTTGCAAATAAGTCCCTTTTTCAATAAGGTTTCTAAGCACATATTCTCTTTGAGGATAATCTACCAGCTCTATCTCAAGCCCTACAAGGTCTATCGAAGAAGGCAAAAGATAGAGACCTGAAAACGGCTGTTTGATAAAAGGCTCTACTTTTTCTTCTATGATTGCCTGATAGATGCTTTGTTGTTTTTTGACCCTAACTCCTAAACCACTTGAGGCGTTGGCCTGAGGGTCAAAATCTATCACTAAGACCTTAAAACCTTCCAAGGTTAGAGCCCGGGCAAGATTAACACATACCGTAGTTTTACCTACTCCACCTTTTTGGTTGATAAAAGCTAATACCTTCATCTATCCTTTTAACCCAAAAGTATAGTACAACTCGTTTAGTAAAACCACTAACAAAAAAACAAAACTGATAAAACCATTTACCGTAAAAAAAGCCTTGTTTATCTTGGAAAGATCCTTTTCGGTTATCAAGCGATGCTCATAGACTAAAAAAAGGGTGATCAAAAAGAGGCCCAGATAATAAATCCAGGTAGTCTTAGGATAAACTAACCCTACTAAAACTAACGAAAAGAAGGTAATACCATGAAGAAGTCTGGCTATTTTAAGAGCCTTGGCTATCCCAAATCTAACAGGAATAGACTTAAGCCCTACATTTTTATCAAACTCATAATCCTGCAGGCTATAAAGCACATCAAAACCAGAAACCCAGGACCCCATAGCCAAACCTAACAAAAAGGCAATCAAACTGACCCTTTCGTTTAAGGCTATATCTACGGCTATTGGAATAAGAAAGTAAACCACCCCAAGGACTAAATGAGGAAAATAGGTTATCCTTTTAGCATAAGGGTAAAACCATAAGAAAAAAATCACAACTGGGCTTAAGGCTAAAGCTAACAGGTTAATAGCATAACAACTTCCTATAAAAACCAAGCCGCTAATAAAAATAAGGAGTTTTATTTCCCAATCTTTTACCAAGCCGCTTGCATGAGGCCAGATCTTGGTTCTCGGATTTTTTTCATCAAAGGGTTTATCAACTAACCTGTTTAAAGCCATCCCTAAGGTTCTGGCTGAGATCATAGCTATCAAAATAGCGATGACTTTTTTCCAAGAAAGAACTTCTTGATAGAGTAAAAATATACTTGCCAGACCAAAGGGGAGGGCAAAAACCGTGTGTTCAAACTTTAAAAGGTCTGAATAAAGTTTAACCTTGGATAACAATTTCTCCCTCCTAAAAATTAAGCTATGTTTTGAACCTGTTCTCTCAATTTTTCTATCAAATCTTTTATCCTTACCGCCACCAAAGAAATGGCAGAGGACTGTGCTTTATTAGACAAAGTATTAATCTCTCTAAACATTTCCTGACATAAAAAGTCAAGCTTTTTCCCTGGGAAATCTTCTTCTAATATCTCTTCAAAATGTTTAAGATGAACCTTTAGTCTGTTTAGTTCTTCGGTAAAATCTATCTTATCAAGAAGATATACCAGTTCCTGATAAAATCTGTTTTCGTCTAAATCTCTAACTCCTATCTCTTCTGCAAGTTTCTGAAGCCTAAGTCTTAATTTTTCGGTGTTCTCTTGGACTACCTGAGGTTTTAAGGTTTCGATTTCAGTTATCTGTTTCTTTAGGTCTTCTAAGTGTTTTTTTAACACCTCTTTTAAGTACATCCCCTCTTTTAGCCTTGAGGCCTTAAGTTGTTCTAAAGCTTCCTTTAAAGGTGGGTAAACCTCTTCCCAAAGTTTATCAACCTCCTCTTCTTTATCTTCTAACATAAGATATTCTCTAAATCTCAAAAAATCGGAAAAAGTTAATACTTCTTCGAAATTAAGGATTTCTTTTAATTTTTCCAAGGCCTGTTTAAGGTTTAAAGCTGTCTGAAGGTCTAAAAAGACTTCTCTTCCATCAGAAGGAATTCCTGTATGCTTTATCTGAACTTCTACTTTTCCACGAGAAACGTGCTCTATTATCAGCTTTCTTATCTTTTCTTCTAAAAAGGTATACCTTTTAGGTAATTTTAAAGAAAGGTCTAAATATTTCGAATTTACACTTTTTATGTACACCGTAACCTTAAAACTATCTATCTGAAAACTGGCCTTACCAAAACCTGTCATGCTTTCCATAATAACCTCTCTTTTACCCAGTTTAAGATTTTTTCTTTCTCTTCGGGCGAAAACCAAACTACATCCGGTTCTTTTTTAAACCAGGTAATCTGCCTTTTGGCATAACGTCTTGTATCTCTTTGAATAAGGGCTATTGCTTCATCTAAGCTAATCTCTCCCTCTAAATATTTTATCAAGTATCCATAACCTATCGCTCTAAACACCTTCAAGTAAGGACCAAAACCTCTTTCCAAAAGCCTTTTAACCTCCTCTATCCACCCTGCCTCAATCATCTTGAGAACTCGTTGATTTATCCGTTGATAAAGCTCTTTTCTGGGTAAAAGCAAACCTATTTTGAGAAAATTATACCGCTTTTTATGAAAAAAAGGATTTTCCTTATGAAAAGAGGAAAAAGGCTTTCCGGTGGCATAAAAGACCTCCATAGCCCTGGTAATCCTCACTTTATCTCTACGCGAAATTTTGTGGGCATATTCAGGGTCAACCTTCTTAAGCTCTTCGTATAATTCCTCTAAATTTTGTTCTGCCTTTTTTTGGACTTCTTTTCTGATGTCCTCAGGTATCTCTACCGAAAAAAGGCCATATTCTAACGCCCTAAGATAAAGTCCTGTACCACCAACTAAGATAGGAAGTTTTCGCCTGGTCAGTATCTCGGCTATAACTTTATCAGCTAAGTCTACAAACCTTGCGGCGTTAAACTCTTCTTCTAAGTCTAAAACATCATAAAGATGATGAGGGACCTCTTTTTTTTCTTCCTCCGTGGGTTTAGCTGTACCTATATTTAATTCTTTGTAAAACTGTACAGAATCAAAGTTTATGATTTCTCCGTCTAAATGTTTGGCTAAAAATAATCCTACCTCAGACTTCCCTACTCCAGTGGGTCCTAAGACCACCAATCCCTGTATCTTCATAGCTTACGTTTTAATCTTTTTTCTATTTCAGAGACCTCGATCATCCAGTAAAGAGGACGCCCATGAGGACAGGTTTGAAGGTTATCTTCAAAAAACCTCTCTAATAACTGATAAACCTCAGCTTCGTGCAGAAAATCTCCTTTTTTCTTAGCAAGCTTGCAAGCATAACCTGCCAAAACCTCATCTAATAAAACCTTAGGATCTCTAAAATCATTTTCTAAAAGGTCTTCTAACACCTCTCTCACTTCCTCATCAAAACCTGCAGGGACTTTGGTTAAAAAAACTTTATCTTCAGACACCTCAAAACCAAACCCTATCTCTTCTAAAGCTTCCTTTTTATTCTTAAAATTAACTAATCCCTCTTGGGTCAACCTTAAAGATAAAGGAAACAGACATTCTTGACAAGCTCCTTTCTTATATCTCCTCTTTAATTCTTCAAACATCAAGCGTTCTGAAAGGGCATGCTGGTCTATCAAGTAAAGTTTGTCTCCCCTTTCTACCAAGAGATAGGTTTGCAAAAAACTTCCTAAGTATTTAAAATCCCTGGTTTTAAACGTTGGTAGTTGAAACTCAGAGATAGATAAAGCCTCTTTTCTTAAAGAAACCAAAGGTTGCCAATCATTTTTATAGTCCAAAATGTCTTCTTTGGTATTTAACTTTTCGTCATAAAAAGTTTCTCGGTAAAAAAACTTTTTCTCAGAAAAAATCTTTTCTACAGCAGAACTCAACAATTGATGTAAAGCTTTTTCATCTCTAAACCTTACCTCCCATTTAGCAGGATGTACGTTTACATCTATCAGATGATAGGGAGCTTTAATAAATACAACTCCTGCCGGAAAACCAAGATTTCCATAAAACGGTTTTAACGCAGTAAGAAGGATCTTAACTATTTTTTCGTCTTTTATCCATCTTTGATTTACAAATATCCAGATATATTTCGTATGAGGAAGGGTATAGGAGGTATCGGTAAGGATTAAGTCTATGATATAAGGTGGATTTTCTAATCGAACCTCTTTAAAATATTTCTGATCGATTCCCGTTATTTTTTGTAAAAGCCTTGGTAAAGTCCCCCCTTCCCATGAAAAAAGTATTTTTTCTTTTTCGTCCTGGGTTTTAAGCTCAAACCTGATTTCAGGATGGGAAAGACTTAATCCCTTAACCACCTCGGTTATTTTTAAAGTTTCTGTTTTAGGAGACTTAAGGAAGGCTTTTCTTGCAGGTAGGTTAAAAAAGAGGTCTCTGACCACTACCACAGTCCCTTTTTTAAGATTAACAGGCTTTATGTTTAACTCTTGACCTCCTTCAACCTCTATCTGATAGGCTATATCCTGTCCCTCTCTTCGGCTTGCTATCGACATCCTTGAGACCTGAGCAATACTGGCAAGGGCTTCGCCTCTAAATCCATAGGTAACTATCTTAAAAACATCGGCAAGATTTTTTATTTTGCTGGTAGCAAAATGGTGATAACAAAGCTTTAGATCTTCTAAATCCATCCCTTCTCCGTCGTCATAAACAGAAATCTCTTTTAACCCTCCTTCCTTTATCACTACCCTGATATAAGAAGCTTGAGCATCAAAAGAGTTTTCTACCAATTCTTTTACCACGGAAGCAGGTCTTTCTACCACCTCTCCCGCGGCTATTTTTCCTCTTATCTCTTCTGGTAAAATCGAAATTTTAGGCATGTTTTTTTATCTGAGTAAAAATTATCCTTCCGCTTGAAGAATGTAAAAGGTTGGTTACCACCACCTCTACCTCTTTTCCTATAAGAGCCCTTCCATTTTCTACTACCACCATGCTTCCGTCTTCAAGATAACCTACTCCCTGTCCTTTTTCTTTACCTTCTTTTAGTATATAAATTTTAAGTACATCACCTGGATGTACCGGAAGTCTTAAGGCCAAGAATAGGTCGTTTATGTTAAGTACCTCTATCTTTTCTAACTGACAGATTTTATTTAAGTTATAATCTGTGGTAATTAGTTTAGCCCCTGTTTCTTTACAAAACTTGATAAGTTTTTCATCGGTAGGCATTTTAGGATAGTTAGTTTCCACGATTGCTAAGTCTACTTTAGGAAGATTTTTTAATTCGTTTAGTAAATCTAAAGCCCTTTGTCCCCTTTCTCTTTTGATAGGATCGGTGCTGTCTGATAAAAATTGAATCTCCTCTAAGATAAACTTGGGTACTATAAGTTTACCCTCAACCCACCCTACTTTTGCTACATCTACAATTCTACCATCTATTATAGCACTGGTGTCAAGCACCTTTAAATTTTCTTTAAGCCAATCCCTTTGAGAATCCTTTTTAGCTAATTTTTTAGAAACGGTGGAAATTGGAGTAAGAGCTTTAGTAACTATCTTTTCTAAAATCTTTTCTATCATGTCAGAAACTTTTAATTCTTGAAATTTTTTACCTCCAAGAACAAGACCTAAATATCCTAATCCTAACATACTCATGATATAAAGAAAAATCTCCCAAACCGTGTTGCCTAAAACCTGATGGAATACAGAAGAAAAAAGTTTAGCAACCCCTAATCCTACCAGCAAACCAATGGAGCTCCCTAACAACTGTAGAAAAGGTAGATCTCTTATCCTTTTTTCTATAAAAATAACCAATACACCAAGAAAAAAACCTGCAGCCCCACCTAATAACGGAAAAACGTAGCCTTTTTCAGGATAAAAATAAAACAAAATGCCACCACCCAAAATAGTACAAACAGCTATAAAGATGATTTGGAAAAGATGCTTACCACCTAGCATTGCACCTCCTTTACTTAATAGACAAATACGAAAGCAGTTCTTTACAGTGTTCGGCACACCTTTTTAAAGCCTCTTGTTCTTCAGGCAAGAGTTTGAATTCTATCACCCTTTCTACCCCTTTTCTTCCTAAAACCACAGGTACTCCCAAAAAAACCCCTTCGATTCCATATTCCCCTTCTAAGTAAACAGAGCAGGTTAACACCCGTTTTTCATCTTTTAAAATACTTTCAACCATTTCTATCACAGAAAGGCCTGGTGTGGTGAAAGCACTACCTGTTTTAAGGTAAGAAACAATTTCTCCTCCACCAAACTTAGTCCTATAAACTATCTCTTCTATTTTTTCCTTAGGAAGAAGTTCGGTAACAGGAATCCCAGACACATTGGCCAATCTCACCAAAGGAAGCATCAGATCTCCATGAATTCCCATCACCAGGGCTTGAACGTCCTTAGGACTTACCCCTAAAGCCTCTGCTAAAAAATAACGATAACGAGCTGAATCAAGCACTCCTGCCATTCCGATAACCCTCTCCTTAGGGAACCCAGTTACTTTAAAAGCTACATAAACCATCGCATCAAGAGGATTAGAAACTACGATTACTATGCTTTGAGGAGCATATTTTTTAACATTTTCTGCGCAAGAACTTACTATTTTCTCGTTAATGCTTATCAGATCTTCCCTTGACATCCCTGGTTGTCTTGGCTTACCAGCAGTTATCACCACTACGTCTGCCCCTTCAAGGACTGAAAAATCTTCTGTACCCCATATTTTTCCTGAAAATCCAAAAAGGGGGGAACTTTGTACCAAATCTAAAGCTTTACCTTTAGCAAGGTCTGGTATGATATCGATAAGAACGACCTCACGGGCAGTATTTTTAACCATCGCCCAATGGGCACAACTTGTCCCAACTGCACCTGCTCCAATAATAACCAACTTACTCATAAACTCTCCTCCTTGTTAAGAAATTCTTTATACCAAGTTTCAAAGATACGAACTTTCTCTTCTCCGTACTTCCTAAGTTCCTTTTTTATCTCCTCTACCGACTTCTCTTTATCTACCCTTTCAGGAACCTTAGAAAAAAATTTGTCTGCAAAGGCTATGATTTTTTCTTCTAAGGTCTGCGGTACCATATCTCTTGGAGGAAGAGGAAGTTTTTTTTCTATGATCTCTTGCTTGGTAATACCCACCCCTATGTGTCTTTCACAAACCAAAGCGAGGTCTAAATATCCCTCTTTCTCAAGAATATCCCTACCTATCACTCCATGCTTAATATAAGGCTCTGTAGCTTGTTCATTAAACTTAGGGAAATAAGTAAAAAAACATCCTATATCATGCAACATAGCTCCTTTATAAACAAAATCTAAGTTTACCTGGGGGAATTTTTTGGCTATTTCTAGAGCCTTTTTAGCAACTGCCTGAGAGTGGTTAACGATAAGATTTAAAAACTCTGGATTCCCCTTGCCGTACTTTTCAAGCAAACTTAAAGGATCCATAGGATCGACCTAATATTTAAAATTATAACCCCATCTATCACGTTGTAAACCAAAGTTATCATAAACCTAAAAACCTATTATTAGTTTAACTATAAAAAACAAGGCTATCAAAAAGGTAGGGATAGGAACTTCTCTTCTTTTACCAGATAAAAGCTTCAAAAAGACATAGCTTAATACTCCGATGATTATGCCGTTTACTATGCTAAAAGTTAAAGGCATGAACATGATGGTTAAAAAGGCAGGCAATCCTTCGGTGTAATCTTCAAAATCTATTTCCTTGATGGCGGTTAACATAAAAAGCCCTACCAACACCAAAGCAGGAGTTATAGCAGCAAGAGGAATTAATAAAAAAAGAGAAGAAAAAAACAAAGCTAAAGAGAAAAAGAAAGCAGTGAAAACAGAAGTAAGTCCTGTCCTTCCTCCCTCTGTAACTCCCGAAGCACTTTCTATATAAGCAGTAACTGTCGAAACCCCCAAAATAGCCCCTAAGGTTGTGCTTATAGCATCTACCAAAAGCCCTCGTTTAAAGCTTATACTTTCTTCGAATCTTTCTTCAAGTCTTGCTTTAGTAGAAACTCCTATAAGTGTGCCGATGGTATCAAAAAGATCTATAGAAAGAAAGGTGAGCATGATAATTAAAAAATCCCCTGACCAAATGTTACTAAAATCAAACTTAAAAAAAACTGAAGACAAAGAGAAAGGTAAAGACAGAAATTGAAAACCCTCTAATCGAGTTACTCCCAAAGGGATCCCCAAGACTGCGGTAATAAGGATACCTAAAAGCAAAGCCCCTTTTATCTTAAAGAAAAGTAAAGCCCCTGTAATAATTATTCCTAAAAGCCCTAAAAAGGCTTCAGGGTTGGTTAAGTCTCCAAGTTGAACGAGAACATTAGGATTTTTAACCACGATGTGAGCATTTTGAAGCCCTATAAAGGCTATAAAAAGGCCTATACCTACAGAAATTGCTCTTTTCAAATTCTCAGGGATAGCTTTAGCGATAGCAGTTCTAAGGTTGGTAACTGTAAGGAAGATAAAAATTATTCCTTCTAAAAACACAGCAGTAAGAGCTGTTTGCCAAGAGTATCCCATCCCTAAAACCACGGTATAAGTAAAAAAGGCACATAGTCCTATCCCAGGGGCTAAAGCAAAAGGTAAATTAGCATAAACTCCCATCAAAAAAGTAGAAAACATACACATCAAAACTACAGAGGTAAAAAGAGATTCCTTAGGCATTCCCGTTTTAGAAAGGATAGAAGGTACTACAGCAAGCACATAAGCCATCGTCATGAACGTGGTAAAACCTGCTATAAACTCTGTTTTTACATCGGTATTTCTTTGTTTTAACTTAAAGATCCGTTGGATAAAACTTTCTAAATTTTGTAGCATATCTCCTAAACCTTTAATTTTTTTGAAAATATAATGCAAATATATTAATAAAACTCCCTTTCGTCAACTTGAGGTTTTATTTTTTTAATACCACTTAAAAACTGTTTATGTTTTAAGGCTTTTTTGTTTTTTTCTGTTTTAGTAGATAAACCTGCTTAGTATGTTATAATACGTGATAATACTAAAAATTAACTGAGAGGTTTTTATGAAAAAACTTCTTTTTTACCTTGGGTTATGTTTGGTTTTACTTTGTGGAGGATGTGCAACCTCTCCTCCTCAAACTAAATCTACGATCACCTCTTTTAAAACCATTCTAATTCTTCCCTTCGAATATTACAATCCAGAGCAACGAGAAATTTTCATAGTACCTTTTAAAGGAATAATTTCAGGTCCCATCAAGATGTCAGCCTCAGAAACCCTTAGCCAAGTATTAAAAGAACGGTTACTAACTGCCAACCTTCCTTATCAGTTTAAATTTCTTGTTCCTCAAGAGGCTGAAACTCTGATTTTAGAAACACTTGCCGAAAGCCAAAGTTTTTCTGAATTTATTAAAAGGTTAGCCTCTAAAACCGGGGTAGATGCTATCCTTTACGGAAGGATTTATCGCTACCAGGAAAGACAAGGGAGTGGTTTTTCTGTAAACGAGCCAGCAAGTGTGGCCTTTGTCTTGGTACTTTATGATGGTTCTTCAGGAAAAATTGTCTGGGCAGAAATGTTTGACGAGACCCAGAAACCTTTAAGTGAAAACCTATTAAACCTTAAAATCTACAAAAAAATTAAATGGCTTACCGCTAAGGAACTGGCTGAAAATGGAATTGAACTTCTTTTACAAAAATTTCCTGGTGCCAAGAGGTAACAAATGTTGGTAATCCCGGCTATTGACCTAAGAAATCATAAGGTAGTAAGGCTTTTTCAGGGAGATTATGAGAAAACTAAAGTATATGGAGAAAACCCTGAAGAATATGCCCGATTTTTTAGACAACAAGGAGCTAAAAGACTTCATATAGTAGACCTTGATGGTGCCAAGGAGGGGAAACCAGTCCATAAAGACCTGGTAATAAAAATTGCCCAAGGTCTTGACATTCCTGTCCAGGTAGGAGGAGGGATAAGAACAGAAGAGCATGTAGAGACCTATCTAAAAAATGGGGTCTCTCAGGTCATCTTAGGAACTAAAGCTGTCTCTTCGGTTGATTGGTTAAGAATCTTATGTAATAGATATCCTCAGAAAATAATCGTAAGTGTAGACGTAAAAGGTGAAAAGGTAGCCATAGCAGGATGGTTGGAAACATCAGAGGTGAACTATTTGGATTTTATAAAAAATCTAAAAGGCCTTAAGCTTTTTGCGATTATTCTAACCATTATAGAACGAGATGGTACCCAAAAAGGGGTAGAAGTAGATAGATTAGAAAAAGCACTTCAGTTTTCAGAACATCCTATTATTTTAGCGGGAGGGGTTTCTACTTTAGAAGATATTCAAAAATTAAAACCTTATGAAAAGTTAGGATTGATGGGAGTTATAACTGGGAGAGCCCTTTATGAAGGTACGTTAAACCTTAAAGAAGCCTTATTACTTGCGGAGTGATGGACCTTAATTTTTTAAAAAATAAGATAGTAGATATCTTCTCTCGAGAAAAAATAACTACTGCTTATGTTAAAGACGTAAAAGGAAAACGCCTTCATATAGTTTTACCTTCTGGCAAAGAAGAGTCCATCAACTACCATGCTTTGGTATCCTTTGAAGAAAAACCAATTTCATCAAAAGACCTAACCCAGGTGGAGACCCTTTTAAGAGAAAAAAATCAAAAAAGAGAAAAACTAAAAGATATTTTTAACTTAGAAGAACTTTGGGAAGTGGTAGTTGACGAAGAACAACCCATTTTATTAGCTAAAGACCTGGTAGAACTTTTCCTGGGAAAAGTACCAGAAGAAGACGAAATCGCAGGGTTTTTACGAAAGGTCTGCGAGGCTAAACTTTATTTTAAATTAAAAGCACCTAACGAAGTAGAAATAATGCCTCGAGAGGAAGTAGAAAGGGAAATTCATAGGAGAGAAAAAGAACTCGAAAGATTAAAAAAATTAAACCAAGGTATAGAGTTTATAAAATCCTTAAAAGCAGGATCTATAGAAAAGTTTGACCAAGAAACTATAGACTTCTGGGGAACTGCTTTAAAAGAATATTTTTTATGGGAAGAGCAAAGTTCCTCGGGAAAGATGGTTAAAGACGTTTTAGAAAAGGCAGAAATTAAGGAACAAAATCAGATTTTTGACCTATTAGTTAAGCTAAACCTGTTTGACGAAGACGAAAACGTAGAGCTTTTGAAAACCAAATTTCCTTTAGACTTTAGTTTGGAAGAAATAAAACAGGCGGAAGAGATTTCTCGTTCCTCATTAGAGGATGAGCCTAGAGAAGACTTAACACATTTAGAGACTTTTACCATAGACGCTGAAGAGACAGAAGACTTTGATGATGCCTTAAGTTTTGAAGAGACAAAAGAGGGATATTTAATTTATGTTCATATCGCAGATGTGGCTGGATTTATAAAACCTGGGACCCCTCTTTGGAATGGTGCTTTAGAAAGAACTTTAACCCTTTATCTTCCTGAAAAAATCATTCCCATGCTACCTTTTTCCCTTTCTCACGAAAAATTTAGTCTAAAACAAGGAGAAATAAGGCCTGCCTTAACCTTTAAGATTTACCTGCAAAAAGACGGAGAGCTTAAAGAATTTAAAGCCACCTCCTCTCTTATTAAGGTAAAAAAGAGACTTACTTATAAAGAGGTAGACTCATATCTCAGTTCTGGAGAACCTTTCTGGCAAAAACTTTATCAACTTCTTATGCGGTTTAAACGAAGAAGGGAAGAAAATGGGGCTATCGCTATCTTTTTGCCTGAGGTTGAGGTTAAGGTGTCTGAGGATGGGACTATTTCAGTTTTCAAGGTAGAAATGACCCCTGCCAGAATGTTGGTGGCTGAAGCTATGGTTCTTACCAACTACTTAGGAGCCAAACTACTCCAACAAAATCAAATTCCTGGAATTTTTCGTTCCCAACCTAAACCCATAGAAGTAATAGAAAACTTTGAAGAAAACCTTTATCTTAAGCTCCTTCAACTGAGATATCTTGCGAAATCTGAAATTTCTCTTTTTCCAGAATATCATTCTGGATTAGGACTTGAAGCTTATGCTACCTTGTCTTCTCCGATAAGAAGGTTTGCAGACCTGGTAAACCAATATCAGCTAAAGGCTCTTATCGCTGGTACCCCTCCTCTTTCAGAAAAGGAACTCAACCAATTTTTACCAGAATTGCAAACTAACCTTCAAAGAGCAACCTTTCTTCAAAACAAAAGAGAAAAATATTTTCTACTTAAATACTTGCAAACCCAGGTTAAAGACCAACCTTTACAAGGACTGGTTTTGCAGGTACAAAACAAAAGGGCCAAAGTATACCTGGTTGATTTTAACCTTACAGGAGACCTGATAGGGTTCAAAGAAAACCTCAATCCTGGGCAAGAAATAATCGTTAAAATAGAAAAGGTCAACCCCAGATTAGAAATATTAAGACTGAAACTTGATTAAATTAAATTTTTATTAGCCTTTTTTTCAGAATACATCAAAGCATCTGCTGTTGCAAGCATATTTTCTATAGACTTTTCTAAATCCCCCTTATCTTCTAGCTGAGCAATACCAATAGAAATCTTAACATTAGGGATGTTATATATCTCCCAGTTTTTCTTAATCCTTTCAGCTACCTGAACAGCTTGCTCTTTGGTAGTATACGGTAATAAGATAACAAACTCGTCTCCTCCATATCTAAAAACCAGGTCTACCCCTGCTCTTACACTATTTAAAAGAGTTTCCCCTACCAGCTTTAGTAAAGCATCACCTTCTTGATGTCCAAGATTATCGTTATACCATTTAAAATTGTCAAGGTCTAGCATCATTAAACTAAGAGGATGTCTTTGCCTAAGGGCTTTATAGGCTTCTTCTCTTAGTTTTTCTTCAAAGAACCTCCTGTTATAAACCCCTGTCAAAGGGTCTTCTATCAAAAAACGCTTTATTTTTTTATCCAGGTAATATTCTTTAAAAAGTTTAGCCAACCTAGCTTTAAGTTCGTTTATAGTAAAAGGTTTAAAAACAACTTCATCTGCGCCTAAGTCAAAATAACGTGCTATATCTTCCTCTTTTAAAAAATTTAAAACTACACATACCTTAGATTCTTCGTAGAATTCTCTAACTTTGTTTAAAAGAAACGAAAGATCTTCTCCTCCTCTCCCCACCAATACCACCAACTGAAAAAGGTCTTCTTTAGAAAACTCTAGCCTTTCCACACTTATTATTTCTACCTTATAGGGCTCTAAAATTTCTTCCAAAAAAAAAGTTACTTCTTTTTCCTGATCATAAATTAAAATTTTTGGATCCTCTTTAAGCTCTGTCTTTATTAAATCTAACCACTTAGCTAACTTCACTAAAATTCCTCTCTTTCTTTTTTTAAAAAATCTCTAAGGATCTGTGCATGGTCAAAAACTAAAAAATCCCATGGAATTTCTTCTAACTTAAATACTCGAGCCTCTTTAGCGTCATCCATTCCTTTAAGCGTCCCTTTACCTTTAGCCACAAATACTGTAGAAATAGTATGAAACCTTGGGTCTCTGTCAGGATTTGAATAACAACCAAGAAGATATTCGAGCTCTATGTCTAAATTAGTCTCTTCCTTAGCCTCTCTTATCGCTGCCTGTTCCAGGGATTCTCCATAGTCTACAAAACCTCCAGGTAATGCCCACCCTTGAGGGTAATTTTTTCTATAGATTAACACGATTCCATCGCCAAACTTAATGATAATATCTACCGTAGGAAAAGGATTTTTATACGGTTTAAAGGTATCTGGATGGTATTTTGAGGTTATCTCTATCATAGCTTGATGAATATGACTGTTTGAAGCCACTATGGTGTTTAGGAAAGGATGGTAAGGGTTACCTAAATAATCTGTAACCTTACCCCCTGCCTCTTCCACAAGAAGGATTCCAGCTGCGGTATCCCAGGGTTTAAGATAGGGTTCCCAAAAACCCTCATACCTTCCACAGGCAACGTATGCCAAATCAAGAGCAGCAGAACCAAAGCGTCTAACTCCCTGACATTTTGTCATAAACTCTTTAAATAAAGGGATAAACAAATCAGGACTATCCATAATTTTAGATACAGGAAAACCAGTACATAAAAGCGAAGATAACAAGTTATCTACCGAAGAAACCCTAATAGGATTCCCGTTTAGGTAGGCCCCTTGACCTCGTACTGCATAAAAAAGTTCGTCTGTCATCGGATTATAAACCATCCCTAAAACCGGTGTTTTACCTTGCATCAAGGCCACTGAGATAGCAAACCAGGGAAGACGATGAGCAAAATTGGTAGTTCCGTCTAACGGGTCAACCAACCAAAAAACCTCGGGCAACTCTTTTTCAGGGTGATAGCTTTCTTCAGCTAAAATAGAAGCAGAAGGAAAAATCCGTTTCAAACCTTCTTTAAGCTTTTCCTCAGACTTAAGGTCAACAGAGGTTACCAGATCTATTTTTCCTTTATAAAAAACCTCAACCGAAGAAAAATAAGACTGTTTTTGAAAACTGCCAACTTCTAAAACCAGAGCTTTAAGAGGATCTACCAGCTTTCTCCAATCCATAAGTAATAGGATATTATAATCTTACAAAATTACAAGACACTTTGCTTATTTTTATTAATGATCGACAGGTTGACAAAAATAAGTTTTAACTTCAAAATGTTGTAGAAGCTTACTATCAGAAACTGGAGGGCAACATGGATAAAAAAGGCTTGTCAATGATAATTTTGATGGTAATAGCTTGGGGGACCTTTCTCTTAAACCAGGGATTAGTTTACGCAGAAACCAAAGGTGGTCATCCTAAGATCACGACTGTTTCAACCTCACTCAAAGAAAAAAAAGAGATCCTACCGAACGTGTTGAAGCTTACGGTTGAAGTATCTACTCAACCTTTACCTAAAGAAATAGAAGTTATAAACCTTTTAGGTACTATAGATAAAAAAGTAAAGGCCTTAGAAGTAGAATACCATGGAGGAAGGTATTATGTATACAAAGACTGTCAGTGGATAAAAAACAAACAAGTATGCCATGGGTATAAAGGTTTTCTTTCTTATGTTTTTGAGCTAAAAGATCCAACTAAACAAACCAAAATTTATTCTCTGTTTGAAGAGGCTAAAAAGATGTATGGCGATAGCCTCGATTTTTCTGTAACCAACATCTACTGGACGATAACAGAAAAAGACTTGAAAACCATTACAGAAGAGTTAAAGTTAACTTTAATAACTAAAGCTATAAAATTTTCTGAAAAAGTTTCTAAAACCCTTAATAAATCCTGTCACATCACTACCTTAAACCTTGACCAACGTGGTGATGGTATCATCATCCAAAAAGCCTCTTTATTAAAAAGTTTTTCTGAAGAAAAAGCAACGATAGAGCCTCCAAGCCCCAAACAAGAACAAACAGTAGAACTTTCTGCCTATGTAGTTTTATCCTGTTATTAGTCTTTGAATGATTAAAAAAAATTTTAATGTTAATCCTATCAAAGGCCTTGACAAAATATGATTTTAATTTATTTTTATGAATATCTCATGAAGTATTCCCCGGTAGCTCAATCGGCAGAGCGGTGGGCTGTTAACCCATAGGCTGCAGGTTCGAGTCCTGCCCGGGGAGCTTATTTTAATTTTTTTAAACCTGTGAGAATCTATCTTTGGATTAATCTAAAAATTTCCAACTATTAGGTTTCTTTAAATGTCTAAAATTTAAATCAAAGGAGTTTGCCGATGGAAGAGAGCCAAAAAGGAAAAAATATCGTTTCTTCGGAAGACAATGTAGACAAAGTTCTTGAAGAACTAGGTAGTCCAATCTATCTTTCAGAACTTAGGAGAAAAACCCTTACAGAGCTTTATTCTATAGGAGAGCAATTAAACATAGAAAACATCTATAACTATTATAAAAAATCTGATGTAATCTACAACATCATAAGCACTTTACTTAATAAAGGGGTAGAGATCATAGTAGAAGGCGTCTTAGAAGTTTTACCAGAAGGCTTTGGCTTTTTGCGGTTTAACGACTACAATTATCTTCCAAGTTCAGAAGATATCTACGTTTCTCCTCCACAAATAAGAAAGTTGGGTCTAAAAACCGGAGATACGATCTTAGGTTACATTAGACAACCTAAGGAAGGAGAAAAATATTTTGCCTTAGCCAAGGTGGAAAAAGTTAACTATCTTCCACCAGAAATAGTTAGAACCAGAACTCCTTTTGACCATCTTACCCCTATCCATCCTAACCAATGGCTTAGGTTAGAAACCACCCCAGATAATCTTTCAACCAGGATTATAGATTTATTTGTTCCCATAGGGAAAGGACAAAGAGGTCTTATCGTTGCACCTCCAAGAACAGGAAAAACGGTCTTGTTACAGAATATCGCCAATGGAATAGTAACTAATTACCCAGATGTATATTTAATCATTCTCTTGATAGATGAAAGACCTGAAGAAGTAACAGAAATGCAAAGAATCGTCCCCAAGGCTGAGATTGTAAGCTCTACCTTTGATGAACCACCTCAAAAGCACACCCAAGTTGCTGAAATTGTTATAGAAAAGGCCAAAAGATTGGTTGAGTGTAAATATGACGTGGTAATCTTACTTGACAGTCTTACCCGTTTAACCAGAGCTTATAACGTGGTAGTTCCTTCAAGCGGGAAACTTCTTTCAGGAGGAATTGATGCCAATGCCTTACACAAACCCAAAAGATTCTTCGGCGCTGCAAGAAACATAGAAGAAGGAGGAAGCCTTACTATTATTGCCACCTGTCTTATAGACACAGGAAGCCGTATGGATGAAGTGATCTTCGAAGAGTTTAAAGGAACAGGTAACATGGAGATAGTATTAGATAGGCGCTTGGCTGATAGAAGGATCTGGCCTGCCATAGACATCCATCTTAGTGGTACAAGAAAAGAAGAACTTTTATTACCTCCTGATATTCTCCATAAAGTCTGGTTATTAAGGAAGGTTCTCTCGCCTCTGTCTTCAGTAGAATGTATGGAGTTCCTTATCGAAAAAATGAAAGACACCTCAAGCAACCAAGACTTTTTAAGCAAAATGAATCAGTAAATCGACAGAAAGCCTTGGTCAGGACCACCTACCAAGGCTCTATCAAGGTTTCTTATTTTAAACCTTTCCTCGACTTTAGAAAAAGTGCAAGATAGGCATCAGATTTAATCCGTAGTGTTCTTTTAATTGTAAACAAAATAAAAAGTTGCCCTTTTAAACCTAACAGTCCTCTCAAAAAAAAAGAAAAGCATCTCTGCATCTTGTAGAGGGATATTTTTACCTTAACATGTAATATAAAATTAGACAATCTTTATAAGCTTGATATAATAATTCAATAATTCAAGGATAATTAAAGTTATTATGCAATAGAATAGAAACATGAAAACAAAGCTTATTAACGAGTGGTGTCTGTTATGTGAACCTCCTTGTTTTAAATTTCGATATCATGCTACTGATTTAGATCTTTTTATGATTCGAGAAAAAATTCATCAACATGGGCTTGATAGTGAAGAAAAAGTTAAAAAGGCAGATTTAAACCTTATTACAACTTTGCTTAGAAAGGGAAAAGGGTTGATAGAGTATTTTGATGAGCCGATGCAGTATCCTCAAGACCACTGGTGGTGGCATTTAGATAAAATTGTTGAAAAATCCTATCCCCAAGAACTCCTTCCTGAATATCTTAGAGTAGTTTACGAAAAAGCTTTAAAAGGTGAGATCAGGTTAATCTACGATTCTTATCAAAGTGAATTAATAAAAAGTTGGGTTTTATTCTGTGAATTTCCTGACGATCTTCGTTATTATGCTTCTGCACCTGCCCTTTTAGAAACAAGAGAGGAAATTCATCAACAAGGTCTTGATGATGAAGAGGATGTACAAATCGCTGATCTTATGTTAATAGAAGTTGTATTACAAAAAGGGGCAGATCCTTCTGACTTATTTGATGATCCTCAAAAGTATCCTTTTGACCACTGGTGGTGGCATTTAGAGAAAATTGGAGAGAAAACTTATCCTGTCCAACTTCTACCGGAATATTTGAGAAATATTTATTTAAAAAATAAATAAAAACATTAAGGGAGATAAGTTTTTCTTTAAGAAGCCTTCTTAAATATCTCCTTTTTTTCTTTTTTATAAGATAAGGAATCAAATAGGCTTCTACTAAAGTTTTTAAAAACACAACAACTAAAAAAACAACTAAAAATGCAATAAAAAATAAAACCATCAAAGGACCGATGAGAAGACCTATGATAGACTTTAAAGACAAACTCAACATAGCAGGTATACGAATGTATTCCAAAGTTAAAAGAATACATTAACTAAAGTATACTACTAATTTCTAAAGAAACAAAATATTTCTAACATTGCCAATTGATTTGGGAGTTCCCTTTATATCCCACATGATTCAGATGAAACTTATACTACTGCTACTCAAAAACCGAAGAGTGAAATTGCTTTATATCCCACATGGTTCAGATGAACCTTTTTTTCGATAGTAAATTCGCCTTACAGCAAGAAACTTTATATCCCACATGGTTCAGATGAACCATTTACATTTCCCTCAAATCGATCTAAAACCCTTAACTTTATATCCCACATGGTTCAGATGAACCGCAAATACAGAAACCAAAGTCAGCTGAAGAGGTAATAACTTTATATCCCACATGGTTCAGATGAACCGCATTTAGATTTAGCAAATAAGAATATATTCTCGGCCTTTATATCCCACATGGTTCAGATGAACCAAACGGGTTTTTGAAGGGTTGACAAAAGAAAAAATACTTTATATCCCACATGGTTCAGATGAACCTTAGCTCCTGGTGAAAGGTATGAATTTCAAACTGACTTTATATCCCACATGGTTCAGATGAACCAGGTAGGTAGGTAGGTAGGTAGGCTGGTTGGTAGGTCTTTATATCCCACATGGTTCAGATGAACCTCTTAGATAATTTATGCCTTCAAGGGGTTTTTCGAACTTTATATCCCACATGGTTCAGATGAACCGAGGAGGTAGCGATGGGAAGAATTAAACTTGGAGAACTTTATATCCCACATGGTTCAGATGAACCTTATGTAATCGGCTCCATCAACGGCTGCATTATCACCCTTTATATCCCACATGGTTCAGATGAACCAAAGGTGGAAAACAGCCTACTTAAGACCTTTCAAGCCTTTATATCCCACATGGTTCAGATGAACCTGGATAGAGATTAGAGATAATGAAACGTTAGAGAAGCTTTATATCCCACATGGTTCAGATGAACCACATCGGTTCAAGTTCCTTTTGAACATAAACACCAAACTTTATATCCCACATGGTTCAGATGAACCCCTATAAGGAATTGAAACAAAGGTTGGAACAATTTTCTTTATATCCCACATGGTTCAGATGAACCACATGCCGAAAGCTTCCAAGCGTTCCTGGCTGAACACTTTATATCCCACATGGTTCAGATGAACCTGGACAGGTAGACAGGTGGAAGGGAGGACGGGTGGACCTTTATATCCCACATGGTTCAGATGAACCTACGCATAAAGCTCAATAAGCGTCGTCCCAGTTGACCTTTATATCCCACATGGTTCAGATGAACCATTTTCTTCTAAATCTTCCTCGAGACAGAATTGTATTCTTTATATCCCACATGGTTCAGATGAACCCCAATTGTCAAAGAACATCAAATTACATGCAAAAGCTTTATACATAAAAATTTTAAAAC
>LDZS01002359.1_pt1 | contig 47349 bp, 43 predicted proteins | sample 615471 | NCBI WGS metagenome assembly LDZS01 (sample SAMN03408295, study PRJNA278302) | terrestrial metagenome | isolation source: oil reservoir sample K3 | place: USA: Alaska, North Slope, Kuparuk formation | collected 2013
CAACCAAGGCGGAAAAACCCCAACCTTCCCTGAGGGGTGGCCGGGCCACGTTGTCGTAAAGCATAAGGATCCGCATCGGCTTAGGAGATGACCCCACCATCCAAAACCATCCCCCTTAAGTGTGCATATGCAAATATATTCTGCCCTGCCCGCCCCCGCAACCCCTAAACCTTGCCGAGCCCCACCTTTGGTGTTACAATATTATGAAAAGTAACACTAGGGGGTGGAAGGGTGTATTGGCAGGTGTTTTTGATCGTCTTTTTCTTTCCCCTTTGGGCCTTGGGGTGTCCCGATGGCCCTCGGGCCATCGGCCCGGATGGCTCCATCCTCCCCGCGGGGGAGGCGAGGGGGACATTAGCCGAAGCAGCCGTACAGGCCGCTCCTGCAAAGACGATAGTGTCCAGTAAGTTCGTCCCGATGGCGTTGGTGGGGCTTCTTGCCTTGACGACAGGCCTTCTGCTTCGGTTGAGGAAGTTGCGTCGGCCTAAAGCAGCTTCCGTTGTGGCCCTCCTTCTCCTAGCTACCTTGAGCCTTGAAGCTGCATCGGTCGGGTTCGAGGTGGGCGCCCCACCGCCGCAGGAGGCCACCTCCGGGGATACCTTGCGCTACGTCTTCACGCTCACAAACACGAGCCCCGGGGAGGAGACCTTCCTCTTAGGGGCCGCCTCCCAGCACGGGTGGATGACCGCCATCCTGATAGGCCCCACGGTAACCCTGGGTCCTGGGGAGACCGCTGAGATCGTGGTGGAGCTCGCCATCCCCCGAGCGGTGACCGAGGGGACGGAGGACGTGCTCACCCTGTTGATCCTCTCGCAGGGGAGCGGGGAGGCGCTCACCGCTTCCGTCATAACCAAGGTAACGCGTAACTATATGCGGAAACCGCACCATGTTTACGGGGTCACCCCGGTGGACACCGCAGGCGTCTATGCCAGCGCCGCGTACCCCGCCTACTCCGCGAACGACAAGGTGGTCCTGGCAACAGTTGAAGACTATGGCGACGCCATGCTGGGGAGCGTGCTGGCCTGTTTCCTGAATGCTCCGCTCCTTGTCACCTCCGCCCAAGATGAGGACCTCCAAAAGGTGAGGGCTCTGTTGGTGGGGGAGAAGGGCCTTGGAGTCCGGAAGGTCTACGTCGTCGGTCGTTTGGCCGCGCTCCGGTGCGATTGGAAGGGACGCTTGGGGGCCCAGGAAGTGGAGATCCTCAGGCCCTCCGCCTTCTATGACCTCTCTGCTTACTCCCGGGAGCTCGCCCTCCACCTCCTCCGGGAGCTCGGGGCCAAGGGGGTCGTCTTCGCCCCGGTGGACTATCCGAGCTTGTTTGTTGCCGCCGAATACGCGTCCTTTAATCGCATGGCCCTTGTCGCCGTCCGGGAGGAGGTTTTGGCCGATTACCACAACGCCTTCCGTGCCCTAACGGATGATCTCGTCCTCATCGGCCTCACGTCTGAGCTTGAAAAGCTCGATACCGATGATCTCCGCTTCCAGAACGTGATCAAGGCGCGTGATCCCGCCTCGCTTTCCCATGAGGTCGCCGAGAGGATCGCCGCGAAGATCCGAGGCTATGGAATCCCGGTCAACGCGATAATAGTCACCACGCGCTGGGCCCATGGCCTGGGGGTAATCCCATTCGCTTACCGCTCCCTGTGGCCCGTGTTGATGACGGAGCCGGGGGAGATCCCAGAGGAGGTCATCTCCTTCCTCACCGAGCACAACGTGGAGAAGCTTTGGCTCGCCGGCGACGAAACCGACTTCTCTGACGACGTGGTCGATGAGTACTACAGGATCCAATGCAGCTACTTCGAGGGGCTGAAAGCGTCTTATCCTAAGGGCGACTGGCCCCTTAAAGTGAGTGGTGACGTAGGGGCAATGTTGGATCTCACCGTGTCAGAGCTCAAGGCCGAGTACGCCGACAAGATCGTCGTCGTCTCCGTCCGACATCCGAAGAAGGGCCTCCAGGAATACGCCGGGATCCGGCTGTCGGATCTCTTGCGGATGGCCGGAGCCCATATCCCCTGCAAGGTGGCCGTGGTGGCGGCCGACGGCTATCAGAAGACCTTCCTTTACGAGGACATTGAAGCCAACCCCGATATCATGCTAGCGATCGAGCCCGTAAAGGGGCAGGAGAGGCTGGACCTTAAAGTCCCCGGCTACCCGAGCTGGTGGTGGGTCAAGGACGTGGTCAAGGTGATCGTGATCGGCGAGTGAGATCCGGTCCCGGAGGGGCTTTGTGGCAGAGGGGGGACATGACCGAAAGAGCGCTTAACCCGCAGGAAGGCATACCGGCCTCCGGATCTTTTAAGACGGGCAAAGGGCTCGTCGTCGATGAGTTCGGCCGGATGGCCGAAAGGCTCCTCGGTGAGGACCCCAAGGAGCTCCGCGACAAGGTTGAGGAGAGGAAGTGGCGTTTCTATCGATACGGCTATGTGACCGGCAGGATCTTGGACCTGGGATGTGGCGGGGGCGTGGACCTCCTCGCCCTCCACGGGATAACCGGGGGCAGGGCGGAGCTCTACGGGGTGGACATGACCGACAAGGCCTTGGAGCTGGCAAAACGAAGGATGGAGACCCTGGGCGTGGAGGGGATACGCCTTCTCAAAGGCGATATCACCTCGCTGCCCTTCGAGGATGGGTTCTTTGACATGGTCACCGTGGCCTGGGTGCTCCATCACGTGCTCGAGGAGGAGCTAGACCGGATCTTCGCCGAGATAAAGAGGGTCCTGCGGCCTGGGGGGGTGTTCCTCATGCTCGAGCCCTGCGAGCCCCCTTTCACCGAGGAGCAATGGCTCTGGCTTGAGCTTATGAGCCTACAGAGCAAGGTGGAGCTCCTTGTGGGAAAAGCCTTCCCCAGGATCCATTTCACCCCCCGGTTCACGAGGGAGTACCTCCGGGGAAAAGGCTTCGAGCTCGAGGTCTTGGAGGTGATCACCCCCTATCTCGGCGGCTTCCCCATGCGGGCGGAGTTCTTCAAAAGGGAGCTTGAGGAGCTGGAGGAGTTGATATCCAGGCTCCCCGAGGAACTCAGGGGGCATTTCCGAAGAAAGCTCGGGTTCCTCCTGAAGAAGATCGATTTGATGGGGGCGATGAAGGGATCGACCTTGGTCGCCAAGGCCTACAAGCCGGAAAGGGTTGAGGGATGAAGATCCTTATCTGCGGAAAAGGCGGCTGCGGCAAGAGCACGATTGCGGCCATGCTCGGAAAATACCTGGCGAAAAAGGGCCTCACGGTCCTCGTGGTTGACGCGGATGAATCCAACGTCGGGCTCTACAGGATGCTCGGGCTCAAGAAGGCAAAGACCCTGGCGGAGTGCTTGGGGGGAAGGGAGGGCCTAAGGGGGAACCTGAGCCCGGAGGCCTTGCCAAGGTCCTTGGAGGAAATCCCCGCCGAAGCCATCTCAAGAAGGGGGAACATCGCCGCACTTTCGATCGGCAAGATCGAGGAGCCCGGGGAAGGATGTGCCTGCCCCTACGGCCTTTTGGCCAGGGAATTCCTGAAGAACCTTAAGCTCAGGGAAGACGAAGCTGTCTTGGTGGACACGGAGGCCGGGATAGAGCACTTCGGAAGAGGACTGGGCCTTGTGGTCGACCGCATCGTGAACGTCGCGGAGCCGAACGTGGAGTCGATCATGCTTTCCCAGAAGATCCAGGAGCTTTCAGCTAAGGCTGGAATAAGAAGCGTCTTCGTGTTAAACAAGTCCATGCCCGGGCTTTTGGATGAAATCGAGCCCAAACCGGACCTCACCCTGCCGTTTGATCAAAAGCTCCTTCGGGGAAGCCTGGTGGGCGAGGAGGTGACCCCGCTTCCGAAAATGGACACCCTTTGGGAGTTTATCCACCGCCCTACTTAAACCTCGCCGAAAAGCGCCGCATCCCGATCAGGAGGAAGGCGACCGTGAAGCCCGACAGGGCAAGAAGATCCAGCGAGTACGTGTTTGGTTGGGACAGGGAGAGGCCTGCCTGGAGCCCCTCCACGCTGTAGGTAAGGGGGAAAAAGCGTGCTAGGACCCGAAGCGGGGTGGGCATGGCGGAGATCGGGTACACAACCCCGCTCAAGAAGACCATCACGAACCTGGGGAGGTTGAGGAGGGTTTGGGCCTCGAACACCTCCCGTACGAGGATACAGAGCATGGCCCCGAGGGAGGCGAAGGCCAGAAGGGAAAGGAAAAGGACGGGGAAAACCCGGGCGTTTGCCGAGACGGGCATAGTCGTGATGGTGAAAAGCAAGACCGTGCCGGACATCAGAAGCCCGAAGAAGGCCCCGCCCAGCACCTTGGCCAGGAACACGGTGCCAGGGCCTATGGGTGCGAGGAGCAGCCGCTCCAGGGACCCCAAGCGGAGCTCGAAGTTGATCACCACGGCCTCGGCCGCGGTGCTGCTGAAAAGGGCGGTCATGGTGACAAGGCCAGGCAAAAGCCCCACGAAATCCCCAGGGTTACGCAGGTAAAAGGCGAGGATCCAGGCCACAGGGAAGACAACGCCCCAGCTCACCGCCGGGGGTTTTAGGTAATAGGTGCGCATGTCCTTTTCAACGATGGCCCAGATGCCCCGCAGGTGGTCGCGCAGGCTCATCTTGTCTTCTCCTTGGCCATGATCGTTGGGCTCAGGCCGGTGATCTTCAGGAAGGCCTCCTCCAAGGTGGGCTGCAGGGTGTTCACCGCCACGATCCTGGCCCCGGTTTCCCGGGCTGAGGAGAACAAGGCCTCCAAGGCCTGAGCTGGGTCCCCGCCCACGATGCGCAGCACCCCCGGGTTGGGGGCGGTCGTCAGGGCCCCGGGAAGGCGCAAGGAAAGGGAGTTCTGGAAGCGTGCCACGGGTTTTTCCAGGCGGACCTCGATCACCGGCTCGCCTTGGGTGGCCTTCTTCAATTCCGCGGGTGATCCCGAAGCCGCGATCCTCCCCCTCACCAGGATGGCCACCCGCTCGCAAAGGAGATCGGCCTCCTCGAGGTAGTGGGTGGTGAGGAAGACGGTGACCCCCTGGCGATGGAGCCCCTGGATCAGGTCGCGAAGCGCTCTGGCCGCGGCCACGTCCAGCCCCGCCGTGGGCTCATCGAGGAAGAGAAGGCGGGGGTTATGCATCAGGGCACAAGCAACCGTGAGGGCCCGCCTCATCCCCCGGGAAAGGCTTCGGGCTGGGCTTTTCTTGCGCTGGGCCAGGCGGAAGGTCTCGACCAGCTCCTCGGCCCTTTCCCGTCGCTTCCTGCGGGGAACCCCGTAGAGCCGTCCCATGAAAAGGAGGTTTTCAATGACCGTGAGCTCCTCGTAGACGTTTGATTGCTCTGGGACAACCCCGATTTTTTTCTTGACCTGGACGATCTCCGAGGGGACCTGATAGCCGAGCACGGAGGCCCTGCCCGCGCTGGGCTGTAGGAGGCCGGTGAGGAGGCGGATGGTGGTGGTCTTCCCGGCGCCGTTTGGCCCCAAAAGGCCGAACAGCTCGCCTTCCCGGACCTGGAAGCTGATGTGGTCCACTGCCACTAGGTCCCTGTAAGCCTTGGTAAGCCCCTCTACCCTGATCGCCCACTCCATCTTCCCTCGCTTTAGCATTGTATCGACTGCCCCCAGTTCGGGGGCCTCGTTGGGTGAGGCCTCTTTGACCCGCGGGCCATTCCTACCGAGGTTGGTTGGGCTCCCGGGCGGCACGGCAGGGTACCCCATGGTCTTGAGCCGGCCCGGGTAAAAAGCTGTTTCAATACCCGATCGTCCCGTCACCCCGCTTTCTTTCCAAGCGCGTAGCCCTCAAAGATCGGGCGGTGGCCGGAATATTCGAGCCCCACCAGCTTCCCCGCACGGATCAGCCCATCCACCTCCTAGCGCTCCTAATCTACCGCAGTAAACCACGCCTTGGGGGAACCTGGGGCCACCCAGGGTGTATATTGGGGGAAGAAAAAGGGGGCGATGGTATGCGTGCGCTAGCGCTGGCTTTTCTCCTTTTGGCTTCGGTTCCGCTTTTCGCGGGGACGCCCAAGTACCTTTGGGGGGAGGTGACCTTGCCCGAGGGGGCACTGGCCGGGCTTCCGGCACGGGCCCAGACCCTGGGGATCCCCTCCCTGACATACACCCAGGACGGACCCTATTTCACGGGGGTTAAGGACGAGGCCGAACTCCTGGCCGGGGAAACCTACCTTATCTACGACCCACCGTATTTCCTTCTCTGTCTTCAAACCGGCTCTACCCGGGCGGTCCTGCGGGGAAGCGGGCGGGCCCAGCTCATAGCGGGGGGGGTGTCGGATGTCCTCATCCCCCCGCCGGAGGGGTTCTTTGAGCTGCTCTCAGAACTCGGGCTCCTCCCAGAGGGGGAGACCATCGAGCTTGTGGCAAAGGATGTCCCGCTTAAATTGCCGCCTCCCCCGGAGGGGTCGAGGCTGGATCCGGTGCTGTGGGCGCTTGTGAACCACCCTGACTGGATCGGCTTTTCCCGGGACTACGCCCTGGAGCGGGTCGGCCTCCGGGTGCGGGTGGTGGTGGAAAAGGAGGGGGAGCTTTCCGAGCGGTTTGAGCCCTACATCCTCTCCTCCTCCGATGGCCTGGCCGAGCTCCTGGTGCCCATCCCGCTCCTTCCCGCCCTGGGGGGGGACCCGGCCGTGCGGGAGGTCCGGCCGCCCTACCTTCCCCATCCGGCCGAGGGGTGATGAAGATGAAAAAGAACTGGCTTTTGGGGATCGCCCTCCTGGCCCTGTTTTCCCCCTTTGGGGCCGTGGGGGAGGTGCGGATCGGGGCCCTAGCGGAGGACGTGGGGGCCTGGCAGGAGATAGCCCTGCAGGCCCAAGCAGCCGGGCTCGACGTGAGCCTGGCCGGCTACCCCGAGGCTACCCTCTACCAACAGGTCTACTTCCTCTCCCTCTTCGGCCGGGCGGGGGTGGACGTGGTGGAGGTCCCCGAGGGGTGGCTCCCCGGGGTGGTGGGGCGGCTTTTGGACCTTTCACCCTATGAAGGGGTCTTGGCCGGTGAAGGGGTTCAGCTTTACCGGTATGGGGGGCGGGCGATAGGGGTGACGCTCCCCTGGCGGAAGGACGCGTTTGCCGCGATCCTCTCCCGCTCCCCGAACGTCGGGGAAGCCATTGAGCTTTTGAAATTCATCAAGTCCGGCGAGGTCGGGCCAGTGCCGAGCTCGGCGCCCGTGCCCCTGCGGGTGGGGAACATTACGGTAAGCAAGCCCGAGGTTGACCTGCCCGGGGTGGACGGGGCCCTGGAGATCCTAGCCCAGGCCATGGCCCAGGCGGTGCCGCAGGGCCTGGTGACGGCGCTTTCCCGGGTCCCCGAGCCGGCCCGGGAGGCCATCACCCAGGTGGCCCAGATGTTCGGGGTGCCCCTCACCCCGGATGGGACCAGCGTGGAGCTGGTGGTGAAGGCCACCGGGGGGGCGGTGCCCCTGGCCGCCGGGGCCGAGGAGAAAGCCCGCTCCCCTAGTGGGCTTTCCCTGGTAAGGGTGCCCCTGGCCCAGCTGAGCTCGTTCCTCTCCTCCATGGCCGGCCGGGCCATCGTCCGACCTCCCTATGTCCCCCACGAGCTGGCAGCCAGCCAAGGGGCCGGACTCGTAGGGGCAGCCGCCTTCCACTCCCGGGGGATCACCGGGGCCGGGGTCAAGATCGCCGTCATCGACCTGGGATTCAAAGGGCTTTCCGCCTCCCAGGCCCGGGGGGACCTGCCTTACTCCGTGATCACCCGCGACTTCACCGGAACTGGGATCGAGTCCGGCTACTACCACGGCACCGCGGTGGCCGAGATCGTGCACGACGTCGCCCCAGACGCCACCTTATACCTCATCAAGATCGGAAACGAGGTGGACCTTGATAATGCCGTCTCCTACTGCATCTCCGAGGGGGTAGACATAATCAACCATTCCCTCGGCTGGTACAACACCAACTTCTACGATGGGACGGGCACCATCTGTGAGATGGTCCAGCGGGCCACCTCCGCCGGGATCCTGTGGGTCCAGGCCGCCGGTAACGACGCCCTCAAGCACTGGGAGGGGAATTTCTCGGACGGAAACTCGGACGGCTTTCTGGATACCGAGCTCACCTTCTCGGCTTCCGCCGGGGACGCTATCCTCCTCTATCTCACCTGGGACGGGTGGCCGCAGACCTCTGACGACTATGACCTATACCTCTATGGCCCGGGCGGGGATCTTGTGGCTTCTTCCACCAAGACCCAAGGGGGCACGGAGGAGCCTACCGAGAGGGTATCCACCACGGCCCCGCAGTCCGGGACCTATCGGATAAAGGTCCAACTCGCCTCGGGCAGCCCTCGTAGGCTGGAACTCTTCTCCATCTACCAGGACCTGAGCCCAAGCATAGCAAGCTCTAGTATCCCGGCGCCGGGGAACGCCGCCGAGGCCCTGGCCGTGGCGGCGATCGACTGGAGGAGCTATACGAGTGGCCCGGCCGAGGGCTACTCCTCCCGCGGGCCCACGAACGATGGGCGCACAAAGCCCGACCTAGCTGCCCCGGACAACGTAACCACCGGCGTTCCCTATTACTCACCCTTCCCGGGCACCTCGGCGGCCGCACCCCATGTGGCGGGGATAGCTGCCCTGCTGCTTTCGGAGGACCCCTCGCTTCCCCTTTCCGCCCTCAGGGCGAGGCTCCTTTCCCAGTGTATCGCCATGGGGGATCCCAACACATATGGTGCCGGACGGCTCGAGGCCGCCCCGCAGGGCTCCGCAGCCCTGCCCGACCTCGTGGTTGAAGGGGTCACCTATTCCCCCAGCTCCCCCAGCGTGGGAAGCACGGTGACCTTCCAGGTTACCGTGCGGAACCGAGGGGGTGCCGGGGCCGGGGCGTTCCGGGTACACCTGGCAGGGGCCGGACCGGCCACCGAGGCCAGGGTGAGCTCCCTCGACCCCGGGGCCTCCCGGGTGGTGAACCTCAACCTGCCGCTTTCCACTTCCCCGGAGACGTTCACCGTAACGGTCGACTACTACGGCCAGGTGGCGGAATCCAACGAGGACAACAACCTCAGACAGATCACGGTGACCGGCATTGCTCCCAGCCCCCAGGGCCGCCTGGATACCGATAAGGGGAGCTATGTCCAGGGCGAAACGGTGGTCATCACCTTCCGGAACGCGGGGGCAGTTACGATCGACCTTCCCAGCGTCGCGCCCTGGACGATTCTGGATCAAGCCGGCCGGGTTGTCTACGCACCTTATGCCGCCATGGTGGTCACCCAGGTAGCGCCGGGCGAGACGAGGTCCTGGACGTGGGACCAGCGCGACAACTCCGGAGACCAGGTCCGTCCGGGTTCATACACCGTGGAGCTTGCGACCCTCAACGCCGGGACCCTCAGGGCCTCGTTCACGATCCAAGCCCCGAGCCTCCCAGACCTGGTAGTGGAGGACATATCCTGGACGCCGAGCTCGCCGCAGGTAGGCCAAGAGGTCACCTTCCAAGTTCGGGTGAAAAACCGAGGAGGGGCCCCTGCCGGGCCTTTCTACGTGCGGCTTTCGGGTGCGGCCGGGCACCAAAATGCGTACCTCTCCGGCCTTGCCGCAGGAAGATCCTACACGGTGACCCTGCGGCTCCCGCTTTCGAGGAGCCCTGAGACCTTCACCGCCACGGTCGACTACTTCGGCCGGGTGACGGAGTCCGATGAGACCAACAACACCCACCAGGTGACCCTTACTGCCGGGGAGTTGCCCCTTTCCTTTTCGCTTTCCCTGGATCGGGCAAGCTATAGCATAGGTGATCCGGTGAGGATCACGGTGCGGCTTTCGAAAAGCGCCTACGTGTACCTGGTGGAGGTGGACGCAAGCGGGAAAGCGATCCTGGTCTTTCCCAACTGGTGGGAGCGGGATCCGAGGCTTTCCGCCGGGGCGACCGAGCTCCCGCGGGGGGGCTATAGCATCTTGGCCGACGAGCCGGCTGGGGCCGAGGAGCTCCACGGGTTTGCCGCCGACCGCCCCATCCCCTATTTCCCTACCGGCTTTTCCCCTGGGTTCCCCACGCTTTCCCCCCACGGGGCGCAATTCCTCAGCCAGGTTCGCAGTTGGCTCACTGCGAACGTGCCGACAGGAGCATGGGCCGAGGCGAGCGCGGGCTTTAGGGTGGAGGTGCAGGCCAACCTCCCTCCCCAGGCGAGTTTTTCTTATGCGCCGGCGACCCCCAACGTGGGCCAGTGGATTTCCTTTGACGCCTCGAGTTCCTCTGACCCCGATGGTAGGATCGTAAGCTATGCCTGGGAGTTCGGGGACGGAACCACTGCGACTGGGATCCGGGTGAACAAGCGCTACTCCTCCGCCGGGAGCTACACCGTGCGGCTCACGGTGCGGGACGACCGTGGCGCCACGGACGTCGAGACGAAGACGATCCAGGTGGGGGCGCCTTCCCCGCCGGGTGCCCTCCCTGGGATGCCTGAGATCGATCAGCCCGGGATCTACGTGTGGGGCGACCCAGAGGACCACTGGCACATCACCGTTGCCGGCTCCTCGGCTTGGTCCAGCCCCCGCAAGTTCCAGGTGGTTCTGGAGAGCCAAGGCGCCTTCCAGAACCGGGTGGTTACCCCTGGGGGGCCTCAGCCCAGGGTGAGCGGAGGAAGGCTCACCTGGGAGGGCACGGTGGGCGCCGGCTGGGTGGACCTACAGTTCGACCTGGCCGGAGCTAGGTTGATGAAACTCTGGTTATACCTCGATACTGATGGAGACGGAATCCCCCAACCCCGGCGGAGTGCCGATGCCAAGGCCATGGTCTATTTGCGCACCTGCAAGACCAACCCCCCAGGCAACCCGTTCGCTATTTATGCACCGCGGGGGACCACGGCCTTGCTCCCCCACATGGACTTCCTGATCAGCGTCGTCCGGCGCGACGGCTCCGTGAGCCCGGTTCACTGGAGGATCGAGTACTGGGAGGAAGAAGCTGGCTGCCGCTAGGGGCAAAGGGAAAAGGGGGGGCGTCCGCCTCCGTTCCACCGATCAAGAAAAACGGGCCCGGAAAAAGGCCCAGGCCCGCTCGTCGAGGCCAAGTCCCGACGCTACGCTGCTTAACTAGAATGTAAACGTCCAGCCGATTGTCTGGGGTCAGGACGGAGGTGAAGCTGGCTTTGAGCCGAAGTTGGACATGATCGAGACAGGCGGCCAGCCCGGATGCGAAAACAACGTCAAATTCAGAGATTACCACCGATAACGTCTTGCTCAATTCCTATTGCTCACTTGACAAGTCTCAGTCTGCGAAGATCGTCTTCGCTCCAGCCAATGTCGGCCAACAAGCTCTTGAGAAGTTTCGGCCCATAGGTTTTCCGAGGATGGTAATGTATGGAGACACAACGTCCATCGGGATGGCGATAGACCATCATCGCACCTACAGTGTCGGTTCTAATCCACCCGTCTTTTTCCAGGCCTCGGATCAGCTCATCAGCGGTGATGCTCTTGAGTTGAGCCCAAACGTGGGGTGAATATTTCACGCGCGAATTGTTATCCGTTCTCCTTCGATCGACAGGCGGTCCTTATCCGGCGGAATGTCCAAGATTTGGAGGTCTGGCCCCTCCTTGATGGGATCACCGTAGCGAAGTTTCGTCCTGAGCACAGCGAGCGCGCCATCCCGAGCGTTTGCTATGGCTTCGTCGCGGGTCTGGCCGCCGGCATGCACCCCGGGAAGGCCTGGACAATAGGCATAGAAACCGTCCTCGTCCGGCTCCACAATCACTGTGACCAGGAATTCTCGCTTCACACTTCCTCCCTTGGAGGATAAAGGGGCCCGGCGAATCCCGGGCCCCTCCCTTACGGGTTAAGCCTCAACTAGAACGTGAACGTCCAGCCCACGCTGAGCTCAGGCGTGGACGTGAAGCTGACGGTGAACGAGAAGTTGGTCATGATCGGTACGGTCACCTCGCCAGTGAAGCGGGTGATGCCGAACAGGCTGCCAGACTCCTGGAAGTAGACAGCAAAGGTCGAGCTCCACTCGCCACCACAGCAGCCAGGGCCGCAGAATCCAAGCTCGAGGTACTCGAACTCACCATCTTCAAATTCAAACACGTCCTCGACGTTCGAGTCGTACCATCCAGGATCGAAGGCGGTCACGAACTCGACGTAGTTGCACTCCGCCAGCTCGCAGTAGATCTTGAAGGCGTAGAGCTCAAGTCCATCAATGACACCCTCGCTCTCCGACTCCTGAAGGTCGCCCCACAGGGTCACGCAGCCGGTGATGCCCTCCCAGGTGAAGATCGGGGTCACGGACTTGTAGTCTACCCCATATTCGATCTCCACGCCAAAGGAGATGCCGCAGCACAGGCTGACCAACGGATCGATGGTGATGAGCGCGTACTCAAAGCCCATTTCCTTCGTGAAGTAGACCTCGAGGTCATAGGCGATGCCACAGCAGATGGAAAGATCAGACAGGGTCAAAGTGGCGTCGTAGAACTCGATCCCCTCGCAGCAGTCAAGGAAGTTGACCTCGACGGCCACCGGGCTCACTTCCAGCCCGATCGTGTACAGCATCGCCGCCGACCCAGTTTGACAGTAGTCATTATACAAGTCAGAGCCAGGCATGCCGTGGGAGATCCCAAGGTCAAAGGTAACACCGCCGAATTCAAGGCTGGCATCGAGGTCGGTGGACACATACGCGGGGACCCCAGGGTCGAAGACCATGTCCCCGGAAACGGTGAGGGGACCGAATGCCCCGCTCGCTTCGAACTCCTGGGAAACAAACCCGGTGCTGTCAAATCCAGAGATGCTCGTCAGCGTCCACCCATTGAACATGTAGTTGAGGGTCAACGTGGTGCTGGTGAGAGAAGGCGCCCCAGTTCCGATGAGGAGGATCTCCCCTTCCCACGTTCCGGAAAGCTGTCCAAAGCCAACAAATCCAAACAAGCTACATACTGCCAATATCGCGAGAGCCCGCTTCATCTTTTAACCTCCTTTTTGAGACTAAATTCCGAAAGGCCTTTCGGGATTCCATCCCTCCAAAAGCCTGTCTTGCCCTTCCCCCTTCTGGTCACCTCCCTTCCTCGACGGTCTCAACAAGCCTTGCCATTTTAGCGAAGTCACCCCCCAAAGTCAAGCCCCAACCGGGCTCTGCGGCCTCCACCACAAAAAGCCACAAGCCCCTTTTAACCCAGCCCCCTCCCCCAAGCCCAGGAAAGCCGTCTCCACTGCCCAGCCCTTCCTTCCGTGCCCCAGTTCACACCCACAGCCACCACACCCTCATAGCGAACTCAGGAGCGGGTTATGCCAACCTTGGCCTCCAGGGCGGCTAGCCATTTCCAGCACAGTTCGGATCTCATGCCTCAGGCCTTCGAACTTCTCGTCCAGGGCCCCAAGGCGCCCATCCAGCCGCCGAATCTCCGCCTTCAGGGCTTGAAGCTCTGGGGCTAGGATGTCCTGCAAGGCTTGCTTCACCTGGTCATAGACGGCCATACCCCGCTCACCAAGGCAATGATAAACCGGCACAAGATAAAAGCAAAACGCCGCTGGCGGGGGAGACGAAGGAGGGGTAAAATTTTCGTGGAGGCAGAAATGGGGTTTACGGTTAAGGAGTTTCATGACCTGGTGCGTATCCTGGAGCAGCACCCCGAATGGCGGGCCGAGCTCCGCCGGCTGCTTTTGCCCGATGAGGTCCTCGCCCTGCCCCAACTGGTCCACGAGCTCATCACGGCCCAGCGCCGCAGCGAGGAACGCCTGACACGCCTGGAGGAAACAGTAGCCCGCCTCGCCGAAGCCCAGGCCCACGCAGAAAAGCGGCTCGAACGCCTGGAGGAGACCGTGGCTCAGCTCGCCGAAGCCCAGGCCCGCACAGAAAAGCGGCTCGAACGCCTGGAGGAAACCGTGGCCCGGCTTGCCGAAGCACAAGCCAGAACCGAGGAGCGGCTGGCACGCCTTGAGGAGCGCACCGACAGGCTGGAGCAGGCCCTGGAAAGGCTCGCCGAGGCCCAGGCCCGCGCAGAAGTGCGGCTCGAACGCCTGGAGGAGACCGTGGCCCGCCTCGCCGAGGCCCAGGCCAGGACCGAGGGGCAGCTGGGGGAGCTTGTGGACACGGTGCAGCAACTGGTGGTGGATGTGGGAAGGCTCAAAGGGGATGCGCTGGAGCGCCGGTACCGCGAGCGGGCATTCTCCTACTTTGCACCCCTCCTTCGCCACATCCACGTGGTGCCGGGGGAGGAACTCATGGAGCGCCTGGAGGAAGCAGAAGACCAAGGCGTCCTTTCCCGACAGGAGGTGGAGGACCTGCTCCAAGCGGACCTGGTGGTGCGTGGGGTCCGGCGGGAGGATGGCAAAGAGGTTTACCTCGTGGTGGAAGTCTCCTGGGGGGTGGGCCCGATGGACGTCCATCGGGCTCGTAGACGCTCGGACATCCTATCCAAAACAGGGCTGGCGGCCCTGCCGGTGGTGGCCGGGAGGTTCCTCTCCCCCGAAGCCCGGGCCGAGGCCCATACCCTGGGCGTTTGGCAGGTGATCGACGGCCACCAAGGAAGGACAAACCCCGATTAACGCCCCAAGGAACGTCGGGCATAAAGCCCCAAGGAACGTCGGGCATAAAGCCCGACGCTACCGGATCGAGGGTTACCGGCGGGTGATGATGTCGTCCACCAGGCCGTAGGCCTTGGCTTCCTCGGCGGACATGAAGAAGTCTCGGTCGGTGTCCTTTTCGATCTTCTCCTTGGGCTGGCCGGTGTGCCGGGCCAGGATGTCGTTTATCTGATCCCGGGTGCGGATGAGCTCCTCGGCATGGATCTTCACATCGATGGCCTGCCCTTGGGCCCCACCCCAGGGCTGGTGAATCAGGATCTTTGAGTTGGGGAGCGCATACCTCTTCCCCTTGGCCCCAGCCGCCAGGAGCACCGCCCCCATGGACGCCGCCATCCCCACACAGATGGTCCTAACCGGACACTTCACGTACTGCATGGTGTCGTAGATGGCAAGCCCCGCCGTCACCGCACCCCCGGGCGTGTTGATGTAAAGGAAGATGTCCTTCTCCGGGTCCTTGGCCTCCAGAAAGAGGAGCTGCGCCACCACAACGTTCGCCACCTCGTCGGTGATGGGCCGGCCAAGGAAGATGATCCGATCCTCAAGGAGACGCGAGTAGATATCATAGGTGCGCTCCACATGGTCTATTCGGTCTATTACCCAAGGGATCTGCATTTTCATCCTTCCCTCCTTGCCCTTTCTATGATCCAGTCCGAGGCCCGCTCGAAGACCAGCCTCCCCCACATGCGGTCCGGCTCCACCCCGGCCTCTTGGGCGCGCGCTCTTACCTCTTCCTCCGAGGGGAGAAGTCCCTTCTGCTCGGCGAGCCTTCTGGCCAAGATCTCCCGGCGCAGCCTCCGGCGGATCGCCTGCTCCACCTCCCCCCGGAGCTCGGGCTTTATCTTAAGGGCCTGCATCTCCCCCTCGGTGGCCTGGGCAAGGAGCCCGGGCGGCGGCTCAAGCTTCAGCTGGTCGGCCAGGGCATCCAAGGCCGCAAGGCGGAAGCTGTGCCGGCGCTCCCCCTCCTTCCTCTTGAGAAGCTCCTCCCGCACCCTGGCCACCAGGCCCTCCCAGCTTTCCTCCCCGAAGTGGGCGGCTGTCTCCTCCTCGTCGGGGAGGATCAGCCTGTAGACGGCTATCACCTCGAACCCCCCCTTGCGGCCCTGCTCGTCGGAAAGCTCCACCCACTCTCCGGCCTTAGCCCCGAGGAGTTGCCTTCCGATGGGACGCTCCGGGTCGATCTCCACCTCCCACATCCGCTCGCCCTGGCCGATGCGGACCACGTCCCCGGCCTCGGCAGGGCCGCCTTTGGGCTCGAGCACCGCCGCCTGTCGCCGGAGGTCCGCGAGCACCTCCTTGAGCTCCTCCTCACCCACCTCGGCGGGAGGGGGTTCCCGGAGCGGGATGGCAAGCTCGTCGGGGACCTCCACCTGCGGCAACACCTCGAAGCTGGCCTGAAAGGAAAGATACTCACCCCGCCTGAACTCCACCTCCGACACCTGGGGGGTGGTGGCGGGCTCAAGCCCGGCCCTCGAAAGGGCAGAGCCCAACCACTCCCTGATGAGGGCCTCCCGGAGCTCCTCCTCGAACTCCTCCTCCCCATACCGGGCCAGGACCAGGTGTTTTGGGGCTTTTCCGGGACGGAACCCGGGGATGAAAACCTCCCGACGGATGAGCCGCAGTAGCTCCTCCTCCTTTTTCAGAAGCTCCTGTTTGGGCACCCTGACCGCCAGGGTGACGCGATCCCCTTCCCGTTTGACCTCAAATCGCTGTGCGCTTTCTTGGTTCATCGGCCAGGCATTTTAACCCCCCCTCCACCCCCCCGAAAGCCCCCCCACCCAAGTGGTCGAACCAGTTCGAGAGGATCTCGGGCTTGCCTTCGTGGCCCTCGGCCTTTGCGGTTTTCTTGAGCGTAGATGATCCAAAGGGTGTAAAGGTGTTTTACGAAAAACCGAGGTAGAGGAGGGGATCAGGGTGGCTTCCCCGGTCCGGGCGCTTTCAGGCCTTGTCGAACAGTCCGGGCCTCACTACCATCGAACCGGTTCGATCGGATATGGGGAGGTCACCTACCATTCGCGATGTGGCCAGGCGGGCCGGGGTGGCGGTTTCCACCGCCTCGCTTGCCTTGAACGGAAGGCCGTATGTAAGCAAGGAGACCAGGTTCAAGGTCCTGCAGGCGGCGGAGGAGCTGGGCTACCACCCCCATAGCCTGGCCAAGAACCTGGCCGACGGCCGCACCCGCAACCTGGGGCTCATCACCCCCATCTCCCTGGACCACCTGTTCGGCTCCGCAGGCTTCTTCGCCAACCTGCTTAGTGGGATGCATCGCGCTGCCGCCGACCATGGCTACAACCTGTCCCTCCACATCGCCGATTCCGAGGAGGAGGCAGCCGCTTGCATCCGCTCCCTTTTGCGCGGCCGCAGCGCCGACGGGCTCATCATCACCAACCCCACCTCAAGTTGCCCTTACCTCGAGGACCTCGGCCGCCACCGCGTGCCCTTTGTCTTCATCGGCCGCCCACTGGCGAAAGCCCCCTACGTGGACAACGACAACGTGGAGGCCTGCCGCCTGGCCGTGCGACACCTGATAGACCAGGGCCACCTGCGCATCGCCTTCCTGAACGGCCCCGAGCGCTTCACCTTCTGCGCGGACCGGCTACTGGGCTACCGGATCGCCCTGAAAGAGGCAGGGCTTCCCTACGACGAGCGCCTGGTGTGGCGGTCGGAGCTGGTGGAGGCGGCCGCCTACTCGACTGTGAAGGAACTGGCCCCGAGGAAGGGGTTCACCGCCCTATTCGCGGCAAGCGACGTCCAGGCCGTGGGGGCGATCCGCGCCCTGCGGGAGCTGGGCAGACAGGTGCCCCAGGACGTGGCCATAGCTTGTGTGAACAACTCCGAACTAGCCCAGCACTTTATCCCCCCGCTCACCACCGTGGACCTACACGAATACTGGCTAGGGCATTGGGCGGCCAAACGCCTCGTCCAACTCATCCAAGGGGAAAGGGCCCACCACCCCATCCTCATCCCAGGGGAGTTGGTGGTCCGGGAGTCCTCAAAAGGAGGTGATGGAGGGGGGAAAGCTTCTTGCAAGCCGAAAGAAAGCTAAAAGGGAGGGATGAAAGATGGCAAGTTGGCTGAAGACGGCAATAGTGTTGGGAATTCTAGCCTTGGGGGCCATTGGCGCGGCCCAGGAGACGGTTACGCTTTCCTTTGCCTATCCCACATGGTTCAGCGACTATCAGCGGTTCGTCGACTGGTACATCCCGGCATTCGAGGAGTTCATGGCCGCCCGCGGGACGCCGGTGAAGATCCAGGTGGTGGAGCTCCCGGCCCCGGACGACCCGTACCGGGAGGCGGTGGTGCTGCGGCTAGCTGCCGGCACGGCCCCGGACATCTTCGCCGAGGACACCTTCTACATCCCGGCGGATTCGCTGGCCGGGTATCTCCTGGACATCACTGAGTTGGTGGAGGCATGGGAATGGGAGCGCTGGGTCCCGGCCGCCAGGGACGCCGTGACCTTCCAGGGCAGGGTGTGGGGGCTCAACCGCGACACCGACGTACGTCCCCTATACTGGCGCAAGGACATCTTCCAGGCGGCGGGCCTCCCGGTGCCCTGGCAGCCCACCTCCTGGGAAGAGGTGCTTTCCGCCGCCAGGGCCATCGAGGCCAGACGGGCAGAGATCGCCGAGGCGCTTGGTGTTTCGGACGTGGTACCCATCGCCGTCAAGGCGGGGACCCTGGGCGGTGAGGCCACCACCATGCAGGGGTTCTACCCCCTCCTTTTGGGGGCGGGGGGACGGCTGTACGACCCGGGCTCGGGGAAATGGGTGGCCAAAAGCAGCGCCCTTCTGGCCGCACTCGAGTTCTATCACACGATCTATGTGGCCGAAAGGCTGGCGGTGGACCCGGAGTTCTGGATGGCCGGTGCCCCGGTGGACAAGATCCACCTTTACCTGTCCAACGTGGGGCAGCGCCCGGGGGAGCCGGCCCTGGCCATGCTGGTCACCTGGGACGGGGTATGGTATGACGCCGCCAACCCCCAGCACGAGCGCTACATCCCCGAGCCGCCGGGTAGGGACGCGGTACTCGGTTATTGCAAGTGGCCGGCCAAGGAGCCCGGCAGCGGGATCCGTGGACAGGACTTCGTCACCATCTCCGGGGGTTGGGCCATGGCCATCAACTCCCGCTGCCAGCACCCCGAGATCGCCTTCGAGTTCTTGAAGTTCGTCCACTCCAAGGGGGAGTGTCTGGCCAATCGCCTGGCCATCTCGGGCTCGATTCGCCTCCCAGCCCGATGGGATATCTCCCAGGACCCCCTCTTCTCCCAGATCGCCACCGACTACGACATCTGGTGCTCAGAGGAGCTCGTCCCCCTGACCACGGTCCGCCCGGGGCTCACCGAATACCCGAAGGTCTCCGACCTGGTGCAGGAGGCCACCGATAGGATCCTGCTCGGGGAATCCCCGGAGGAGGTGCTGGACTGGTACGCCACCAGCCTGGCCAGGGTCGTCGGCTCGGATAACGTGATAGAGCTACCTTAAGGGCAAAGGGGACGCATCCCGAGGGGATGCGTCCCCCCTTTCTTTTCTCATGCGCAAAAGGCTTGGTTTCTTGGCGCTACTTATGGCACCGGCCTTTGCCCTGTGGGCCACTTTCATGCTGGGCCCCGCCCTGTGGGGGGTCTACATCTCCTTCACCAACGAGGCCCTCACCGGCCCGGCGGCCGCCAACCCCCGGTTCATCGGGATTGAGAACTACCAGAGGCTGTTGCACGACCCCCTTTTTTGGGGCTCGGTTTACCGGTCGTTCTTGTTCGTGCTCGGCTCGGCCATCGTCGGGCAGGCCGGGCTGGGGCTGTTGCTCGCCGTGCTCACCAGCGAAAGGCGGAGGATCTGGCCCAGGGTCCGGCTCACTGGGAGGCTGGCCACCACCCTGTGCTGGCTGGCCTGGGTCACCCCAGAAACCCTCATCGGCTGGTGCTGGATAAGCTTCCTGGATTACGACGGGGTCCTGAACCAGATGCTTTCCGCCCTGGGGCTGAAACCGGTCTACTGGCTGGTCCACTACGGGATGCCCTCCATCATCCTGGCGAACATCTGGTGGGGCACGGGCTGGTCGATGATGCTGTTCAAGGCGGCCCTGGAGTCCATCCCCCGAGAGGTGGAGGAGGCAGCGGAGGTGGACGGGGCCTCCCCCTGGCAGAGGTTCCGACACGTCACCCTCCCACTGCTCCGTAGGCCCATCGGGGTGAACATCCTGCTCATCACCATCTGGACCTACGGGGTCTTCGGCCTCCCGTTGATGATGACCGGGGGAGGGCCCGGCCACAGGACGGAGCTCATGACGATTTACGCCTACAAGACAGGCTTCAAGTACTTCGAGATCGGCTACGGGGCCACGGTCTCCATCGGCGTGCTCCTGATAACCCTGCTCTTGGCGCTCTTTTATCACCGACTCCTGGGGAGGGAAGGATGAAAAGGTGGCTTTTCCCGGCCTTAAACCACCTGCTTTTCATCGCGATCGCCGTCTTTTTCCTGGCCCCCCTTACCTGGCTGGTCACCTCGGCCTTTCGGGAGAACCCCTCGGTATGGGTTGAATTTAAGGATTTCACGCTCGGCAACTTCCCCCGGGTCCTCACGGGGGACACGGCGAGGTGGATCAGAAATTCCCTTTTCATCGCTCTTACGAGCGCCCTCATCTCTACAGGCGCCGCCTTCCTGGCCGCCTACCCCTTTGCCCGATTTGACTTCCGGGGGAAAACCGCCGCCCTCTTCCTCCTCGTGCTCTCCATGACCATCCCCTTGAGCGCTGTCATGCTCCCCACCTTCTCCCTGGCCAGGTTCCTCCACCTGCAGAACACGCTTTTCGGTGTGTCCCTGGTGATCGCCGCCCGGCAGATGCCCATGGGGATATGGATCGTCAGGGAGTTCATCGCCTCCATCCCCATAGAACTGGAGGAAGCCGCTTGGGTGGACGGGGCCAGCCGATGGACCACCATCCGACGGATCATATTCCCCCTTTGTGGCCCGGGCCTTGCCGTCATCGGCCTCATGTCCTTCGTGGCCGGGTGGGGGGATTTCACCACAAACCTTATCCTGATAAGCTCGGAGAAGCTTTACCCGATCTCCATGGGGATATATAAGGCCAGCATCGAGGCAACGTCCTGGGGCTATGTATCGGTGGATTATGGGGTGATGTGCGCCATCGGGATGCTGTACATGATCCCGCCCATGGTCGCCTTCTTGTTCACCCACAGATATCTGGTCAAGGGGATGGTACTAGGGGCGGTGAAGCAGTGAAGGAGGGGGTATGGAGATGCGGCCGGCCGGTGGGTGCGAGGTGATAGTGGTCCCTCATACCCATTGGGATAGGGAGTGGTATCTTTCCTGCGAGGAATTCCGCTTCTACCTTGTTGAGGCGCTGGACCGGGTCCTCGAGCTTCTTGAGTCCGACCCCGACTACAGGTTCACCTTGGACGGGCAGGTCATCCCCCTCCTCGATTACCTAGAGGTCCGCCCAGAGAAAGAGGGGCTTGTTAAGGAACACATCAGAAGCGGTCGGCTCCTTGTCGGCCCCTGGTACATCCAGCCGGACGAGTTCCTGCCCTCGGGGGAGGCGCTTATCCGGAACCTCCTTTTGGGCACGCGGATCGCCCGGGGCTTCGGGGGGGTGATGCTGGAGGGCTACGTGCCGGACTCCTTCGGCCACATCGCCCAGCTCCCCCAGATCCTGCGGGGCTTTGGGATCAAAACCGCCTTCCTCATGCGGGGGGCGGACCTCGTTGAGGGCGGCGAGTTCGTCTGGCAGGCCCCGGACGGCTCGGAGGTGTTCACGCACGTTTTTGAGGCAGGCTACTGTGTCGGCGCCTTCCTCAAAGGGGGGGCGGCCGATCCCCCGCCCGCCCTGGCCGAGCTTCTGGGCCGGGGGCTCCTCCCCCCGGGCCTGCCCCCCTTGGTGGGGCTCCTCCACTTCCTCCGGGAAAGGAGCTCCACCGGCGCGGTGCTGCTTCCCAGCGGCTGTGATCACCTGGGGCCCCAGGAGGATCTCCCCCAGGCGCTAAAGGGCTTGGCGGAGGAGGTCCCGGGGTTCCGCTTCCTCTTAGGAACCCTCACCGATTACTCCCACCGGCTCTCCCAGGCAGGCCCCAAGCTCCCCCGGGCGATGGGGGAACTGAGGACGGGGGGGAAGCGGCATTTCATCTTAAGCGGGGTCTATTCCACCAGGCTGCCCCTCAAGCAGCGTAACTGCGCCCTGGAGGTGCTGCTGGAGCGGTATGTCGAGCCCCTGTGCGCCTTCGCCCACCTGTTGGGGCATGACCTCACCCCCTTCGTCCACGCCGCCTGGAAGCTGGTGCTCCAGAACCAAGCCCACGATTCCATCTGCGGCACGGGGGTCGACCGGGTACATCGGGAGATGCTGGTGCGCTACGACCGGGCGGAGGCCATCGCCCACCAGGCGGTCCGGGCCGCCCTGACGGCCATCGGGGCCCAGCTTGGGGCCCCAGGGGAGGGGGTCCCCATCCTCCTTTATAACCCCTGCCCCTGGCGGAGACGAGAGGAGGCGGTGGTGGAGGTGGACCCCGAGCTCGAAGGCCACGGGTTGATGGACCCCACGGGCCGGGCGGTGCCGTCCGCCGTGGTAGGGGAGAAGTTGGTCTCAGAAGGGATCCTGACCGGGGTGAAGCACGTCCGCAAGAAGCTGTTGGCCTTCCAGGCCGACCTCCCCCCCTTCGGCGTCAAGCTGTACGAACTTTCGCCGGGGAAGGTCGAGGACCGGGAGCCCGGCTCGCCGGTGGTGAACGAGCGCACCCTGGAGAACGAGTTCTACCGGGTGGAGATGGCCCAAGATGGCACCTTCTCGGTCCTGGACAAGGAAACCGGGCGCCTCCTGCGGGGCCTGGGTTTCTTGGAGGACTCCGGGGATGCCGGGGACGAGTACAACTACTCCCCCCCGGAGCGCCAGGGGATAATCACCTCCCACGGCACCAGGGCCTGCCTGAGGGTGGCCCAGGCCCTCCCCTGGAAGGGAACGATCAGGGCCGACCTCCTCCTCCGCCTCCCCAAGGCCCTGGCGGAGGACAGAAGGGCCCGCAGCCCCGAACAGGTGGATTGTCCGGTTACGCTCCTCGTGTCCTTGCAGCGGGGGGTGAAGCGGGTTGATCTTGCCATCGAAGTTGAGAACAGAGCCCGCGACCATCGGCTGCGGGTGGGGTTCCCCACGGGCCTTTCCGCAAGGCATTCGATCGCCGAGGACGCCTTCTGGGTGGTCCGCCGGCCTGTCCAACCCCCGGATGGCGCCGGCTGGCTGGAGCAGCCGGCCACCACCCACCCCCAGAAGGGCTTTGTGGCCCTGGAGGATGGGGAAGGCGGGGTGGCCGTCCTGAACCGGGGCCTGCCGGAATACGAGGTTACAGAGGGGGGGACGATCTACGTGACCCTGCTGCGGTGCGTAGGCTGGCTCTCCCGGGACGACCTTTCCACCCGAAAGGGGCATGCCGGCCCCCCCTATGAGGCCCCGGAGGCCCAGTGCCTGGGCCGACACCGGTTCGAGCTCGCCCTCTACACCTACCGCGGCACCTGGGAGGAGGCCCGGCTGTGGGAACAGGCCCACGCCTTTCGGGCCCCACCGATTGGGGTCCAGCTGAAAGGGCCACCCCAGGGCACCCTCCCCCCGGAGATGGGCCTCCTCCAGCTCCAGCCCGGGCTTGCCCTGAGCACATTGAAGATGGCCGAAGAGGGCGACGGGGTCATAGTACGCCTGTACAACCCCACCAGCCGCCCCATCTCAGGGGCCCTCAGGACAGCATGGGGGTTGGTCAAGGCACAGACGGTGAGGCTGGACGAAACCCCCCAAGGGATCATCCCCCTCAAGGCCCCCGACGAGGTCCCCGTGACCCTTCACGGCGGCGAGATCAAGACCATCAAACTTTTATTTTCCTATCTCCATCTTCATGGCCACAAGGCCCGTGAGGAGCTTGGGGTAAAAATCCGTTGACTTTTGGGGCATCCGCTCCCCTTGGGCGGCCACCTGGAGCACTTCCTCCACCCGGGTGGGGTTGAGCAGGATCCCCACCTGCCCTTCCCCCCGGGCCACCGCTTCGATCACCTTTTCGCGGTAGGGGGTGTAGGAGACGTTGGTCCCCGCCGAGAGCCGCTCCTCATCTATCCCCAAGAGCCGCTCCAGGATCGCCTTGTGCAGGATGGACACGTCCAGCGACTTCCAGGCAAGGGACTGTTCCCCCGGGACGAGCTCGGGGATCTTGCCTTCGTCCTTGAGGGAGACGGAATAGAACCGCTCCCCCGGGAGGACGAGCACGAAGACGTGCTCCGCCCCCAGGCCGGCTTCCAGGCGCCTTTGGGCCTCCTCCGCCGAGGAAAGCGCCTCCAGGTGGAAGTCCCCCTCCAGGGCCTTGAGAAGGCGGTCCGGCTCCAAGCCCGGAATGGAATGGAGGACCCGGTGGATGGGACGGATCACCAGCCCCGGCTCGGCGGTGTTCACCAGGGTCACCATGCGGGAGGTGAAGCTCTCCGGGGGGATCGGCCGCCAGCCCTTGGAAAAGCACTCCCGCATGAAGGCCACCGCGGTCTCGAACCGGTGGTGTCCGTCGGCGATGAACACCGGGAGCCCTTCCAGGGCCTCCTGGGCCGCCCTTATCGTCGACTCGTCCGTGATCCGCCAGAGCATGTGGCGGTTCCCGAAATCGTCCTGGGCCTCCATGTCCGGAGGCCGGCCGGCCGCTTCGTCCAGCTTCCCTGAGGCCCGACGGGAGGGGTCATGATAAAGCATGAAGATGTGGCCGAAGTTGGCCTCGGTGGCCCGGAGCAGCTTCAGCCGGTCCTCCTTGGGGCCCTTTAGGGTCTTTTCGTGGGCCTTGACCGGGCTTTCCTGAAGGTCCAAGAGGGCCACCAAGCCCTTGCGGGTATAGGCCTTCCCCTCCCAGTGGAACTCCTGGTAGTAGGCGTAAAGGCCGGGTTCGGGGTCCTGCACCAGGACGCCCTCTGAGAGCCATCTCCGGAAGGTCTCCCCCCGGCGGGCGTACTCGGCCTCGTCCTCAGGGGGGACCTTCCCCCCGATCACCCGCACGATGTTGTATGGGGAGCGACGCCGGTATTCCTCTTCCTCCCCCGGGCCGATTCGGTCGTAGGGCTGGGTAACGACCAGGGACAGGTCCCCCACCACCTCCGGGCTGTAGCGCACCCCGCGGAAAGGGTAGATCTTGGCCATCTAGGCGCTCCTTGCGAACTCCAGGAGGATGTCCACCACTTCCTCCCCCACCCGGCTCTGGGCCTCGACCGTCTGGGCGCCGATGTGGGGGGTGAGGGACACCTTGGGGTGGCGCAGGAGCTCCATGTTCTTCGGCGGTTCCTCCTGGAATACGTCCAACCCCGCCCCGGCCAGCTTCCCCGAGTTCAAAGCGGAAAGGAGCGCTTCCTCGTCCACCACCCCGCCCCGAGCGCAGTTGATGAGGAAGGCCCCGTCCTTCATCTTGGCTATCTCGTCTTTTCCGATCACCGGGCCGGCCGGGTCGGCCGGGACGTGCAGGGTGACAAAATCGGACTCCCTGAGGAGCTCGTCCATGGGGACCATCCTAACCTCGGGGATAGGGGATTCCTTTACGAACTTGTCGTAGGCGATCACCCGCATCCCCAGGCATAGTGCCCGGCGAGCCACCGCCTGGCCGATCCTGCCGATCCCCACCACGCCCAGGGTCTTCCCGGAAAGCTCTATCCCCCGGAAGGCCTTCTTCTCCCACCTCCCCTCCCTGAGGGAGAGGGTGGCCTGGGGCAGGGCCCGGGCCAGGGCCAGCATGTGGGCCAGGGCGAGCTCTGCCACCGAGTCGGTGCTGGCCCGGGGGGTGTTGCGCACCTCTATCCCCTTTTCCCGGGCATACTCCACGTCGATGTTATCCAGACCCACCCCGGCTCGAACGACGAGCTTGAGTCCCCTGGCGGCATCGATGGCCGGTTTCCTCACCTTGGTGGCCGAGCGCACCACCACGGCCTCATACCCCTTGGCAAGCTCGGCCGCAAGCTCCTCCTGGGACATCCCGGGTTTTTCCACCACCTCCAGGCCCGCCTCCTTGAGGCGGGCTATCGCCGACTCGGCCAAAGGATCACAGATCAGCACCCTCATGTTCCCTCCTTATATCCCCAGGATCATGTCGATGGTGGAAAGGAGGCCGCGGACGTCGGCGGTGGTGAGGTCCCCCATGTGGGCGATGCGGAACGTCTTCTCCTTGAGCTCCCCGTAGCCGTTGGCGATGCGCATGCCGTGTTCCTCCACCAGGGTCTTGTTGAGCTCGGCCACGCTTATCCCCCGGGTGTTCACCACGCAGGTCAGGGTCTTGGACCAGTAGCCCTCCTCCGGGTAGATGTCGAACTTCTCCTTGGCCCAGGCCTGGACGAGGCTGGCCATCTCCTCGTGCCGGGCAAAGCGCCGCTCCAGGCCCTCGGCGAACATGGCGTCTAGCTGGGCGTTCAGGGCGAAGAGGTGCGGGATGGAGGGGGTGGAGGGGGTCTGGTTTCTCTTGTGGTACTTGAGCATCACCGGGAAGGAGAAGTAGTAGGTCTTGGGCCCCACCTCCTCGGCCCGGGCCAGGGCCCGGTCTGAAACGGCGCACACCGTGAGGCCCGGGGGCAGGGCGATGGCCTTCTGCACCCCGGCCAAAAGCACGTCCAACCCCAGCCGGTCGAACTCGATCTTCACCCCGCCCATGGCCGAGACGGCATCCACCAGCAGCATCACATCGGGGTACCTTTGTACTACCTCGGCGATCTCCGGCAAGGGGTTCAGCAGCCCGGTGGAGGTCTCGTTGTACACCAACGTCACCGCGTCGAACTCGCCTGTTGCGAGCTTTTCCTCCACCTGCTCCGGCTTTATCGCCACATCCCACGGGTTTTCCAGTGCCTCGCAGGGGAGCCCGCAGGCCTTGGTGATCTCGTGCCAGCGCTTTGAGAACGCCCCGTTCACCAGGTTGAGGCACTTCTTCCGAACGCAGTTCTGCACCGCCGCCTCCATGGCCCCGGTGGAAGAGGAGGTGAAAAGGAACACCGTCTGGTCCGTGTAGAGGAACTTCTTCAGTTTGGGCTGAAGCTCGGCATAGAGCTCGCTGAACTCGGGCGAGCGGTGGTGGATTTGGGGGGTGGCCATGGCCTGCAGGATCTCCGGCCTTACCTCCACCGGTCCTGGGGTGAAAAGCCTGCTGTGAAAGTGTTTCACCTTGCATCCCTCCTTTGCCCACAATGTACTTCTGAAGCCCCCCGGGGGCAAGTTCCTTCAGTGGGGGCCGGCCCGGGAAAGGCCCAGCCTGCGGGCGAGCTCCAGGGCATGGCGGTATTCCTCCCGGGTGATGCGCCGGGAGAGCTCGGGGTATTCCCAGGCCCGGTAAGTGGGGTAGTACTGGGCCATGATGTTTATGAACGTCTCCCGGGAGATCTCCTCGGCGAGGAAGCGCAGCACTTCCTCCGTTTTGGCAAGGCCCCCGGGGAGAACAAGGTGGCGGACCAGGAGCCCCCGGCGGGCGACCCCGTCCCGGATCTCCAGATCCCCCACCTGCCGGTGCATCTCCCGGAGGGCCACCTGTGCAGCCTCGAAATACCCCGGGGCGTCAGAATACCGGGCGGCGGCCTGTGAATCCCCGTACTTGAAATCCGGCATGTAGATGTCCACGATCCCGGAAAGGAGCCTCAAGGCCTCCACCGACTCGTACCCCCCACAGTTCCACACGATGGGAAGCCTGAGTCCCGCTTCCCTGGCCAGGGCGATCGCCCCCACGATCTGGGGGGCCTGATGGGTGGGGGTCACAAGGTTCACGTTCTCGCAGCCTATCTCCTGGAGCTTGAGCATCCAGGCCGCGAGCTCCTCCAGGGGGATCTCCCGCCCCTGGCCGAGCTGGGAGATCTCGTAGTTCTGGCAGAAGGCGCAGTGGAGGTTGCAGCCGGAGAAGAAGATGGTGCCCGAGCCCCCGTGGCCCACCAGCACCCGCTCCTCCCCGAAATGGGGCCCGAAGCTGGCCACCCAAGGGGAGAGCCCGGCCCGGCAGGCCCCCCGCTCACCTTGTGCCCGTCGGACGCCGCACCCGCGGGGACACAGCCGGCAGGGGGAGGCGAGCTCCCTGAGCGCCTCCGCTCGAGCCAAAAGCTCCCGGCAGGAAAGCCCAAGATACGCCGGCCAAGCCCTGACAGCCCCCATCCCTCCTAGCTTATCCTACGGCCGGGTCCGGAGCTGGCCGCAGCCGGCCTGGATCCTCACCCCACGGGAGCGACGGACGGTGACGTCCACCCCATGCCGGAGCAGCTCCCGCCTGAACGCCTCCACCCTGCTTTCCGGTGGCCGCCGAAAGGGAAGCCCGGGGGCGGGGTTGAATGGGATCAGGTTCACGTGCGCCAGGCGCCCGGAAAGGAGCCGGGCCAGCGCCCGCGCCTGCCGGGGAGCATCGTTTACCCCGGAAAGCAGCACGTACTCGAAGCTGACTCGCCGGCCCGTGGCCAGGGCGTAAAGGTCCGCCGCCGCCAGCACCTCCCGGATGGGCCACCTGCTTCCCAGGGGAACCAGCTCCTCCCTGAGCCCTTGGTCCGGGGCATGTAGGGAAATGGCCAGGTTCAGCTGCAGCCCCTCCCGGGCCAGCCGCAAGATCCCGGGCACCACCCCCACAGTGGACAAGGTGAACCTCCTTGCCCCCAAGGAGAAACCAGCGGGATGGTTCAGGTTCCTGATCGCCTTCAAGGTAGCCTGATAGTTGAGGAGCGGTTCCCCCATCCCCATGATGACCACATGGCTGACCCGTTCCCCTTCCCGGGAGAGCCGACGGGCGAAATGCAGGACCTGCCCAGCTATCTCGCCGGGGGAGAGGTCGCGAACAAAGCCCATCCTCCCCGTGGCGCAGAACGCGCAGCCCACCGGACAACCCACCTGGGTTGATACGCAAACCGTGCGTCTTTTCCCCTCCCGCATGAGCACCGTTTCCACGGCCTCACCGTCGGGGAGGTGCAGGAGGAGCTTCTCCGTGCCCTCCTCGGCGTCGAGCTGGAGGGCGCCGGGGCGGGGGAGCAGGAGGGGGAGCTCCCGGGCCAGCCTTTCCCGCAGGGAGGAGGGCAGGTCCGTCATGTCCCGGTAATCGGTGGCCAACCTCCTCCAGAGCCAGGCCCACAGCTGCCGGGCCCGGTATGGGGGCTCGCCCCAGCCCGAAAGGAGCCCTTTCAGCTCCTCGTATGTGAGGTCAAAAGGATTTCGCCACATGCTGGCTGATTATCCCCCCTGGTCAACCTAGAGGCTCGGGGGCATCCATGGCCCCATGGTGGTCTTTGCAAACGTCAACCTTTCCCTTCTTCGGGGAGTATGTCAGGATGACTATCACCGGATGGCCAAAGCCGGGATCCTTTCGGAGGACGACCGCGTGGAGCTCGTCGAGGGGGAAATCATGGCGATGGCGCCCATCGGGAGGCGGCAGCCGGTGTCGTGAACCGGCTTTTGGACAAGTTCATCCCCTTGCAGGCTTCAAGAAGGGCCCTCATCAGCGTGCAAAACCCCGTCCGTCTAGGGGAGCACTCAGAGCCCCAGGCGGATCTTGTCCTGCTTAAGCCCCGGGAGGACCTTCTACGAAGAAACCCACCCGGGCCCGGAAGACGTGCTCCTCCTGGTTGAAGCGGCCGAGACATCCTCCGAATACAACCGGGAGGTGAAGGTCCCGCTTTACGCCCGCTTCCGGATCGGGGAAGTGTGGCTCGTAGATCTGGCAGCGGAGGCCGTGTAGGTTCACAGAACCCCTTCTCCAGGGGGCTATAAGATAGGGTGTTTGATGAAATCTTAGGCCGGCCGGGTGAGCCCTGAGTACCTGTCGGCGAAGCCATGCAGTTAGCTGGGGTGGGCAGCGGGACGCGGAAGCCTTCTTTGTCGCGTGGGCTAGCGAAGCCCCCGTCCCCTGCCATGACTGCGCTACGAAGGAATGATCGGCCAAACCGTTTTTATCTAAGGCATCCCCACTACTGATGGCCCCCCGAGGGCCTTAGCCTCGGGAGACCGCCGGTTCGCGGCGGAACGGGAAAGCTGGATTTTCACAGCCTGTCGATGTCGGGAACCGTGCCGTCGGAGAGGCGATAAAGCATCTCCCCCGCCCGGGGGACCACCAGGACCCCGTCGTCCTCCCGGCCCTCGTAATCCCGGGGATCGAGGCCCGCGGGATCCCGGTAGCTTAGGTTTATCTTCTTGCAAACATCCTCGGGGATCCCGGTGGCGAGGACCACCTCTATCCGCGGCCGCTCCACCCCGCCCCGGAAGGTCCCGATCCCCTTAACGTGTGTCGAGTGGGCCAAAACCGCCCAAGGATACTTCTGGAACTTCTCCCACTGCGCCAGGAAGTAGTCCCGCACATGATAACCAACCTCAAGGAGCCACCTTCCGTGGGTGGGGGAGATCTCCCGGATGTGGGGGGCGTAGATGACGAGGGTGCCGCCATCTTTCACCACCGGCTCGAGCTTATACATGCATTTCCCCGCGGTCCAGAGCTCCCGGTACATCCCCGGGGCCACCGAGATCACAAGCTCGTAAGGGCGCTCCACCCAAACGATGTTAACCTCGGAGGAGAGGTCGGCCGCTTTCTCCCAAGCCTCGGGCACCTCCCCCAGGAAAAAACCAACGAGATCATGCCCCCTTAGGACCAGGGAAAGGCCGAGCCTGGGGGTGGGGACAAGCCCTGCCGCCCGCTCCACCATCTCCCGCACCGGGGTCCACTTGTGCCCGTTGATCTTGGGGTTGGTGATGAGGGCCCCGAGCCAGTGGGAGACGTTCACCATGCCCGGCCCCGAGATCCCGGGGAAGAAGTACTTGTGCCCCCCGGAAAACCCGATCACCTCATGCGGAAAGACCGGGTTCACAATGAGGATCCTCTCGTACTCTAGGGCGAGCCGGTTTATCTCCACCGGGACCGGCACCGCAAGCAGCCCCCGGGAGATCTCCTCCATCTCCTCTCGGGAGATCTCCCCCACCCGGGCCAGCGCCCCAGGATCCCCCCAGGCGTGCTGGAAGACCCTGACCCCCGGGTGGTCGCGCCAGGCAGGGCCTAGGTGTCGATCAAGCTGGGCGTCGGTCATCTGGGGATGGGTCCCCAGGGCGATGAGGAACGCGAGCTCCTTCACGCGCGGCCCAAGCTCCTCCACCAAGGTTCTGTAGATCGCCGGCATGGGGAGGGTGCGGGTGTCATCCGGGACGATCACAAGCCACCTCTCCCCTGTCCTCCCGATATTCGCCAGCGCCTCCCGGAGCCTTTCGGAAAGCTCCTCTTCGGAGATCGGGCGTCCGGGAGCGTAGGAGAAGATCACGCCACCGCCTCCCAATCGGTGTGGAAGGTGCCCTCTTTATCCACCCTTTGGTAGGTATGGGCGCCGAAGAAGTCCCGCTGGGCCTGGATCAGGTTCGCCGGAAGCCTCTCCGTGCGATAGGCGTCGACGAAAGCAAGGGCCGAGTCCATGGCCGGGGTGGGGAGCCCGTGCTCGTGGGCCTTCGCCGTCACCCAACGGAGATCACCATGGTATTCTTCCCATGCCGACTTGAATGGCTCCGCCAGGAAGAGCATCGGAAGCTCGGGCCGGTCCAGAAAGGCCTTGCGGATGGGGGCGAGGAGCCCCGAGCGGATGATGCAGCCGGCCATCCACACCCTGGCCACCTCGGAAAGATCAAGGTCCCAGCCCCTTTCGGAAGAGGCGTCCCTAAGCTGCCTGAAGCCCTGGGCGTAGGCGGCGATCACCGAAAGGTAGGCCGCCCCGAAGAGCCTTTCGGTGAACTCCTTGCGATCTACCGCAAGGTGGGGATCGGGGCCGGAAAGGACCTTGCTTGCCGCGGCCCTCTCATCCTTGAACGCTGAGATGATCCGGGAAAAGACGGCCATGGCGATGGTGGGGGCCGGGGTCCCGAGGTCCAAAGCGGCCTGGGTGGACCATTTGCCGGTCCCCTTTTGCTTTGCCGTGTCCAGGATCCTCTCCACCAGGAAATCACCCGTCTCCGGGTCCCGATACCTGAGGATCCGCTCGGTGATTTCTACGAGGTATCCTCCCAATTCCCTACTGTTCCAGTCCGAAAAAACCTGGGCCATCTCGTCCGGGGTCATCCCAAGGCCCCGTTTCATGAGGTCGTAGGCCTCGGCGATCGTCTCCATGATGGCGTACTCGATCCCGTTGTGGACCATCTTCACGTAGTGGCCCGCAGAGCCCGGGCCGAAGTACCCGCAGCAGGGACCCTCAGGGCCGCGAGCGGCGATCCGCTCGAAGATCTCCCGGACGAGCCCGTACCCTTCCTCATGCCCCCCGGCCATGATGGAGGGCCCTCGCAGGGCCCCGTACTCCCCCCCGGAGATCCCGGTGCCCAAATACAGGAGCCCCCGCTTTTCGGCCTCGGAGAGCCTCCGCTCGGTGTCTGCGTAGTGAGCGTTCCCCCCGTCGATCACCAGGTCCCCACGCTCAAGCAAGGGGAACAGTTTCGCGAGCACTGCATCCGTGGGCTCCCCCGCCTTCACCATGAGCAGGACCTTCCGCGGCTTTTTCAGGCTAGCAACCAGCTCCTCTAGGCTATAGGTGGGGACGATGTTCTTCCCTTGCGCCCGCCCCTCCACGAACTCCTTCGTGCGCTCGGCGGTGCGGTTATAGACCGCAACGGAAAAGCCCCTCCCCTCCACGTTCAGGACCAGGTTCTGGCCCATCACCGCCATCCCGACGACGCCGAAATCGGCTTCACTTGCCATCCTCAATCAGCCCCCTTCCTCACCTTGCCGGGCCTCTGGCACTCCGCAGCCCTCCCTTTAAGGGGAAGGAACCCCCAACTGCTTGCAGATACGCTTTGCCGTGTACTCGGGAATCTCCCGGTGTCGCGGTATTGAGGCGCGATGCTTAGTGGTGGGGTTTTCCCAGATCGAGTGTTCCCTCCCTTCACGTACGAATCGGCATCCGTGCTGACGCAGGTGACGCAGAAGGTCACGCCTTTTCACCGCGCAGTATCCTCTGGGACTACCGCCACCCGGGGCGTGGCCGTCAAAAGCAGGTAGATGGGTTCCTCTAAGTCGGCTTCCGGGTCGGTAACGCTGGGGTCGGGAAGTGGCAAAGGCTCTCCCCGTTGCAGCCTCGTCTCGGCCATGTCCACCAGCGCACTTGCCAATAGTCTACGTGCCTCTTCGAGGTCGGGGCCCCAGGTGATCACGCCCGGGAAGTCGAGGACCTCCCCGTGCACGCCGTTTTCGAGCTCTTTATACATGGCCTTGTAGACTAGCATACCCTCCCCCTCCTTATGGCTCCCTAATCCAGGGCGGCTCCTCGGGCAACGCGCGTTCGAACTCGCCGACCAGCCGTTCCTCATACTCCCCAGCATAGCCATGGGAGAAGAACCGGTCCAGGGCCTCCCGATAGAAAAGCTCCCAGGAAGCCTCCTCCTTTCCGGGGATCACGGGGAAGAAGAGGGCCCCGTTATCCCTGGCGGCTTTTAGGTCCCCCGGGGCGTCCCCGATCATGAGGACGTGGTCTTTTTCGTAGTGGCGGGAGGTGGCGGCGATGTGCTGGGATTTTGTCCCCATCTCCTGTCCGCAGATGAGGGAGGCGTAGCGGTCGATCCCGTGCTCGGCCCACTCCCGCTCCAGGGCCTCCAGGGGGGTCTGGGACACCACCACCACGTCCGCCCGCCCGGAAAGCCGCTCCAGGGACTCCCGCGCGTAGGGGAACGGGGGGATCCCCCGCACGATCTCGGCGATCGCCCAGTTCACCCGCTCGGACCATTCGAGTACATGTTCAAGCTCCCTCCGGGCTTCCTCAGACTCCGCCTCCTGGATGGCCCGCCTCAGGCCGTCGTTGGAGAGGACGCTCTCAGGATTGTCCACCCAGGCGAAGTAGTAGGGGAACTGGGGCACCTTGAAGTTTCGCCTCTTCACCAGAGGGTGGGAGGGGAGGAGCTCGGTGAGGATCCTTTTTATGGTGATGTGGCGATTGGCGCCCCTCGTCTTGGAGAAAAGGTCGGCGAACTCCTTACACTCCCGGGCGGCCTGGGCCACGGGCTGAAGGCCGAAGTAGGCGATCATCCACGGGCAGAAGCACTCCCTTTGCTTTATCCCCATGGTGTCGAACACGCACCCATCGGAGTCGATGCACACAAGATACTCATGCTGGGGCCGAAAGCTTTCCAGCTTTTCCCGGTATTCCATCATCCTCCCTCCTTGCGGGTGATGGGTGATCGGTGATGTGTGATCAGTGTTTTTCTCATGACTCATCACCCATCACGGATCACTGTCTGTAGGCCGCGGGGATGTATTCAGGAAGGCGCTTCTCGGCGAAGACGGGCTTAAGGCGGGCGAAGCGGAGCCGCCCGTCCACCAGGGGCACGGAGACCATGTCCTCCCCCAAAAGCGGCCGGGCATAGCGGACGAACTCGTCTGTCACGTCCGCCCTGTCCCTGTCCACCCAGGCAGGGGGGAAGGGGCGGTCTTTCCCTGCCACCTCCGAGAGGGGCACGGCGTCGTACTCCGCCCGGTAGATCCCCCCCGGTGCCCGCAGGATGGTGGCCATCACTTCGCTTTTGCCCTCGGCGGCGAGGAGCGCGGCCTTCCGGCCCACCTGGTAGGCCTCCGCGAGGTCCACGGGCGAGGCGTAGAGGATTGCGTCGCGCTGCTCGGTGCCTGGGACCTGCCCCCGGGCAAGCCCCCGGGCCGGCAGGCCCACCTCGTTCAGGTGGTTCACCAGGATCTGGGCCACCGTGGCCCGGGAGGAGGAGAAGGCGGCATGCCCGAAGGCGTCCCTTCTTTCCCCTAGCTCGGCGAGCCTTAGGCCCTCGGAGGCCACCACCAACGCCCGCCCGTGCCGCCGGACCATGTCGGCCACAAGATCTGTGATCTCCTCCAAGGTGGGGGCCATCTCTGGAAGGAAGATCAAAAGGGGCATTTCACGCTCGGGGTCGGCCAGGCGGGCCGCCGCCGGGATGTAGCCCACCCGGCGGCCCATGGCCTGGACCACCAGCACCGGGTCGGCCGGGGCCGAGCCCCGGTTCTCCTCCTCAAGGCACTGGACCGTCCAGGCCCAATATCGGGCCACCGACCCGTACCCGGGAGTGTGGTCCACGAGTTTGAACTCCACGTCCCCGAGGTCGTTGTCGATCGTCTTGGGGACCCCGATCACGGTGAGTTCATATCCTGCCTGTTCGGCCGCCTGGGCCACCTTGAGACAGACCTCCTGGGTGTCGTTCCCCCCGATCCCGAAGAAGTAGCCGATTTCGTGGGCACGGACGACGTCGATGATCCGGGAGAGGTCCTCCTCGTGTGAGAGCTTGTAGCGGGCGGTGCCGATGGCCCCGGCGGCCGGGGTGGTGCGCAAGAAGGCGATCTCCTCCCGGGGCTGGGCCGAAAGGTCCAAAAGCTCCTCCCGCAGGACCCCCAGGACCCCGTGCCAGGCCCCGTAGGCCTTGCCAAAGCGCTCGGGCAGCGAAAGGCAGGTCTCCACCACCCCGCGCAGGGAGCTATTGATCACCGGGGTCGGCCCCCCGCCCATGGCCACCACCACGTTTTTAGCCTTGCTCATCCCTGCCTCCTTAACAATGATCCTCCCTCCCCAAAGCTTTTGCAAACCTTTCCATAAGTACCCATCACGGATCACCGATCACGCATCACGGTTTTACACGCCTGAGTAGGCGGAAAAGCCCCCGTCAATGGGGATGACCACCCCGGTGACGAAGGAGGCCGCCGGCGAAAGCAGCCACACCACCGCCCCGATTAGATCCTCGGGCTTTCCGAACCTGCCCATGGGGGTGTGGTCGATGATCTGCCTTCCCCGGGGAGTGAGCTCCCCTTTTTCGTCCAGGAGGAGGTAGCGGTTCTGTTCGGTGAGGAAGAAGCCTGGGGCGATGGCGACCACGCGGATCGCAGGGGAGTACTCTTGGGCCATGTGGACGGCTAGCCACTGGGTGAAGTTGGCCACCGCCGCCTTGGCGGCCGAGTAGGCCGGGATCCTGGTGAGTGGGCGGATGGCGTTCATGGAGGCGATGTTGAGGATCACGCCTTCCTTGCGGTCCGCCATGGCCCGACCGAAGACTTGGCTCGCCAGGAAAGTTCCCATGAAGTTGAGGTCGAACACAAACCGCACGGCGTCCTCGGGGAGGTCGAAGAAGGGTGATTCCTTGCTTGTGGTAGCCTTGGGGTGGTTTCCGCCTGCGCCGTTGACCAGAAAATCCACGCGGCCGAAGGCCTTCAGGGTTTCCTCAAGGGCGCGTTCTAGGTCCTGGCGGGAGAGGACGTTTACCTTAAGCGCCAGGCCGTCAGAGCCGGCGTTCCGCACGCGTTCCAGGGCGGCCTGGGCCTTCTCTTCCGCCAGGTCGAGGAGCACACACCGTATGCCCTCCTTGGCCAACCCCTCGGCGATGGTCGAGCACAACACCCCGCCCCCACCCGTAATCACCGCCACCTTACCTGAAAGTTCCGCCGCCATAGAACATCGCCACCTTATTTTTGGTAAACAATTTTCCCTTCTACGATCGTCATTTGCACGTCGAAAGTTTCGTCGAACACAACGAGGTCCGCCTTCATCCCCGGTGCAAGAAGTCCCTTCTCATGGGAGAGACCCAAGATACGAGCCGGGGTCCAGGTCGCCATCTTCACGGCCTCAACTAGCGGCAGACCGGCGAGGTTAACCAGGTTCCGTACCAGCATGTTCATCGTGGCTGCACTGCCGGCGAAGGCCCTCCGATCCGCTAGCTTGGCAACATAGTTCCCTTTGCTAAGGTGAACTTCATATCCATCAGGCACTTCGTCCTCGACCACAACATCTAAACCACCCAGCTGATATCGGCCTGGCCCTAGTCCCGCCGCAGCTATGGCATCGGTCACTACGCACACACGCTCAGTTCCCTTTGCCTTCACAACTAAACGCATCAGGCTGGGCGGCAGGTGGTGTCCGTCGGCGATCATCTCGGTGGTCAGTTCGTTTAGCAAAAGCGTCGCCTCCAAGACCCCGGCAAAGCGGTACGCCTTAAATCGTCGAACGCTGGACATCCCGGAGTAGATGTGTGTCACATGGGAAAAACCCGCCTCCAACGCTTCCAGAACTTGCTGGTACGTGGCGTTGCTATGGCCGATGGAGGCCAGGATCCCCCGCCGCCGGAGTTCGCGCCCAAACTCCAGCCCACCGGGAAGCTCTGGAGCGGCGGATACCCGTTTGATACAGGGAAAACTGTCCAACAATTCCTTATACTCGCTAAGATCCGGATGTTTTAGATATGTGGGGTTTTGAGCGCCAGCCTGCTCAGGGTGAAAGTAAGGCCCCTCAAGGTGAGCGCCTAGCAGTTTAGCTCCACCAAGAGGAGTATCCATTGCCTTTTCGATGGCCTGGAGGGCCTTTTGAATTTGGTCGAGGGGAGCTGTGAGGGTTGTGGCAAGCCACGTCGTGGTACCACCTCGGGCGTGTGTCTCGGCAATGGCTTTGAGGGATTCCGAAGAGCCTTCCATGACATCGTGGCCCCCGCCGCCGTGGACGTGGATGTCGATGAAACCTGGTGATACGTAAAATCCGCTTACGTCTATTTCGCGGACGCTGCTTCCCACCTTGAGGTGCTCATCGCCGACTGCGATGATGCGGTCCTCCTCCACAACGGCGACGCCTGGGCTAAGGGTCCGCAACGGGGTAAATACAGTCCCCCCCACTAGACAAAAACCCATATGCACTCCTCTCTAGGCCACGAGCGCGGTTTCCTACCACAACTGAGGGCTCGCTCGCCAGCTTATAGCAACCTGATGCGCCCTTGATATCGTTCGATGTAGTCCCTGTTCGCCTGGTCGCCCCCTGGGATATTGGCGCTGGTCCAAACGGGGGGAGTGATCCCCCGGGCTAGCAGCTTTTCCACGGTTCTGATAACAAGCAAGTTCAAAGTGAAGCAATTAACCAAAGTGGATACGGGTGCCACCCTCTGCTGGAGTCCATCGATAGACACCACGGCGTCTCCAAAGGGCATATGGCAATCGACGTGCACGTCTACGACTTCGAAAAGGTTCTTCTTGGATGGATGCCGAGCCGGATGATCAGGGGGAACCTTCTCGGCGAAAGCCCTACTTGTTACCCCTATTGTAGGCACACCTCGCCTGCGGGCTTCCAGCGCCACATCGATACACATGGAGTTGATCCCGTAGGCGTTGACGATGATGAGGACGCCGTCGTTCACGTTAAACGCTTCCAGCACAGCAACGCCATATTGAGGGGTGCGTTCAATGACGGTAGACCGCCGGGCTCCCATGCTGAGCAGCGTGCCGGGGTCGAGGATGGCGTTTACAGGAACCAGTCCTCCAGCCCGATAGAAAAGCTCATAAGCGCCAATGTTGGAGTGACCACCAGGCCCGATCACGTGGATCAGCTTGTCCTCTTTAATCGCCCGGGCCATAAGATCTGCAGCCTTGTCGATCGACGATCTTTCTTTTTCCTCTATCTCCTGCAAGAGGCCGATCACTGTGTCTCTGTAAAACTCCGTGTACTTAGACATCAGCATACCTCCTTTAAAAGCAAAGAAGCGCTTTCCCGGTCGAGAAACATCCTGGCCCGGGGATGAGCCCGCAAGATGCTGGCCGGGCACGTGTTGGTGATATCGCCCCGCAAGGCCTGATACACCGCTTTGGCCTTCCTTCTTCCGGGCACTACACAAACGATGTATTCCGAGGTCATGACAGCAGGGATAGTGAGTGTGACAGCATGGGTAGGCACCTCGTCCAAGGAGGCGAAACACCCATCGTGAACCTGCTGACGTCGGCAAGTTTCCTCTAACCGAACCACCTTCACCTTGCAGGGATCCTGGAAGTCTGCTACCGGCGGGTCGTTAAAGGCGATATGACCGTTTTCTCCTATCCCGATGCAGGCTATATCGAGCGGGTGTTGGTCCAAAAGGCGCCGGTAGCGGGCACAAGTCTCCTCCGGCGCTTTGCTTTCTCCCGGGTCGAGATAGTGCACCTCCATAAACGGCACGCGGCCGAAGATATGGTCGTGAAGATAACGCGCAAAACGCTGAGGGGCCTCGCGCGGGAGGCCGAGGTACTCATCGAGGTGGAAGGCGCGGATGCGGCTCCACTCTATGTTTGGCATACCGGCCAAGGCATCCAAGAACTCATTTTGGGAAGGGGCGGCGGCGAACACCATGTTGATATCTTGCTTTTCAGCTAGTAGCTTTTGGATAAGGCTGGCTGTAAAGGCAGCTGCCGCTTTCCCCAATTCCTCTCGGCTTTCGTACACTTCAACCACCAAGTCGTCCACTTTCAGCTCCTCAATCGATTTAGGACCTAAATCCATTGCCCCCCCTTTCGACGCTCTCCCTTATGCAAGCGAATTCAGCAGGGCCAGCGACTCCTCTATCACGATGTCGCTGGTTTCAGGAGCGAACTGAGCTGTGACCGCCTCGTAGCCCCCTTCTTCAAAGGCCTGCTTGGTGGGGACGTAGCCTACATATCCGTTTGCATAGCCTACAATATATGTGTATCTAAAAGGCGACTTGGCTTTGATCTCCAGGCCGATCTCAACGAAAAGTTCACCCGGAAACGCCAGCAACGCACAATCTCCGATTCTTATAGCTTGAAGTTCTACATGTTTGACCCCATCATGAGGACGTTGACTTCTCTCGTGGACCTGTTTTAGTAAAAGATCAGCATAAAGTTTTTCTATCCTAGCCTTTGTTACAAGTTCTGATGGCGCCTTTCTTTGTATTAATTCGGTTAAAGCCTGTTCTTTCTGTTTTGCGGATGCTTCTGCTTCTTTTAGCGAGGGTAATGGCTTCAGCGGAAGCGATATTTCTTTGGTCATCGCGGCGATGGGGATATTTGAACAGGGTTCGATCGTTTCCAGAACCTTCAAGACCTCGCCAGCGAGCATGGTGCCCAACTTTTCTGCACGCTCAAAGGTCCGGCCTGGAATTTTTTCTCCTAGCGCACTGAGCTCAGCCGAGTGCCCTGTGTTAATGTCACCCGCAGCCCCATTGGTGAACATGGCTGTAAATCCTTCTCCAAAAACCCACTCCAGCACCCGCACCATGTAACCAGGGAAGTCGGCAGTTATGAGCAGGTTGTCAGGTCCGAGAACCACCGGGTGACAGGTGTAATTCACCAGCACCCCTCGCGGTCTTCCCTCGTGGTCAACCCGCAAAACCCCCACCTGGGGGTCCACCGGGGTGCCAGCTGGAGTTCTGCGGTTTACCCCGATCCCCTCGATCCACCCTTGCCCCACCTCCACCTCGGCCGGCTGAAGACTGCACCAGGCCGCATAAACGCTGCCGGCAAGCGTGTCCGCCAGCACCTCCACATAGGCTTCGCTCGCCAGTCCCTGGTCGCCAAACAATAGGTCGGGGCCGGAATGGGTATGGGTGGCTGCCACTAACACGTTGTCTGGCGGGATACCCGTGGAGCTCCGCACGGCTACCCTGAGCTTCTCCACAAGTTCTTGGGGAAGACCTACCAAATCAGCTGTCACCAGGGCCAGGGTGACTTCTTCGCCTTGCAGCACCAAAGCAGTGGCGTAGAGGTCATCGTGGATGCCCTGGGAGACGGATTTTCGGGCTGCATACCCCCCAAGCGGGGTCCCAATGGGTGGAGTGATGTTGACCCGCTGAAGCCCTGCCCGGATCATGAAGTGCCCCTTCCTCCAGCCAACTTCTCTAGACGAATGAACTCTTTCACCATTTGGGCAAAAGAGGCCTCATCCCAGGCTCCCGTGCAAGGTTCAAACGACAGGAACCCTTCATAGCCCATCTCCCGAAGTCCTGCCAGCACTGTCTCGTAATCTACAGTTCCCCTTCCTGGAGGCACAAACTTCAACTTGCTGTCTTGGACAACGAAGTCCTTCAAGTGCACATGTTTCACTAAATGCCCAGCCTCGGCTAAAGCTTCCTCTTCGTCCTCTCCTTCGAGCTTCCCGTTTCCTGGATCCCAAAGGAAGTGGACCATGGGTGTATCGTTGTTGATAAGGGAAAGGAGACGACTTGCCTCCTTAGCCGTCTTTACGAAACAGCTAGGTTCGTTTTCCAAAAGCAAAGTCTTTCCTGCCTTTTTCGCTTCCTCAGCCACTGGTGCTACAAGATCAGCGATTCGATGTAACTTAACTTCATCTAAGGGACCGGTGGCCCAGAAGCTGAAGCACCTCACTGCCTTTGTTTCGAAGAAACTGGCTATTTCTACAACTCGGCCTACCAACGCCTTGTGAGTCATGTAATCGTTGACTGGAAAGCCAAACTGATCACCCACCTTCCCCTTGTCTTCCTCCCCCGGAAGGAAGCACTTGAGCAGGGGAGTAGCCAAAACACAGACTTTTAAGTCCAACGACTCCAGGTATTCCTTGATCTCTTTCAGCTGGGAGTCCTGGAGCTCCACGATGTTCCGCCCGAAGGCCATCCTAAGTTCGACCGCTTTCAGCCCTGCGGCCTTCGCGATCACAGCGGCTCTCCTAAAATCGGCGTCTATCTCATCCAGGATCACGGAGAGTTTCTCACGAACATCGATGAAACCTTGTATGGTCATTTCAACCCTCCGTGGAGCGTCAGGCCTCGCAGGAAGTAACGATTGAACAAAACGAAGACCAGCACTGTGGGTACCGCACCGAGTAGTGAACCGGCCATTAACACTCCCCAGTTCGTGTTGAGCGTTTGGAAGGCAAGATCGGCAATACCTACAGTGACTGTTTTCATAGAATCCTTCGTTAGCATTACCAACGGCAAGATGAAATTATTCCAGGTCTCCATAAACATAGTCACCGTGAGGATTCCTACAGCGGGCAAAGCTTGAGGTAGCACTATTTTAAACAGAGCTCCAATTCTGCTACAGCCATCTACTAAAGCTGCCTCTTCATATTCACGGGGAATCATTGTAATGTATTGCCTCATTAAGAACACGCCGAATGGATTAGCAGAAAGTGGTAAAATAACGCCAAATAAGGTGTTAGTCAATTTGACTTTACTTAAACCCAAATAAAGTGCAATCACTAAAATATGGTATGGTACCATAAGTAGGGCTAAAACCAACGTGAAGATTACGTTGCTCCCTGGGAGCCTTTTTCGAGCAAGCACATAGCCCAACATTGAGCAAGCAAGCACATTCAGAAAGGTTGCTCCACCGGATACTAACACGCTGTTTATCATCCACCGCGGGAACTTCGTTTTGAATAGGAGGTACTCGTAGTTCACAAGGCTAAGTTCGGACAGGCTCTTTGGAAAGAAGCTGACAAACGTGGTGTAAGTAGGGATTAGAGAAATTCTCAGCGCCCACAAAAAGGGCAAGATCACGATCACCGCCCACAGGATGGCGATAAGATACAGGGTCCCCTTTTTCATTTTATTACCCACGTTCGAACACCAACCTTTCAAACATGTTCAGACCAAAGAGGATGAAGAAGTAGATGACTGCGCTGGCAGCTGCATAGCCCATGCGAAACTCACGCCATCCAACGTCGTAGATGTAATTCAATAGTGCCTCAGAGGAGTAGGCCGGCCCCCCACCGGTAATGACATACACAAGCGTGAAGATCATGAACGAGCCTATGGTAACCAAAATGCAAACCAAGAGCGTAACAGGCTTCATCATGGGCCAGATGATGTAACGGAACCTCTGGAACGCGCCGGCGCCGTCAACTGTGGCCGCCTCCAGGATCTCGGAGGGAATCTCCTCCAGGCCAGCAAGGAAGAAAAGAGAGTAATAACCTATGTCCCTCCAGATGAGAACCAAACATAGGGAGGGAATTACCAAACCTACAGAAAGGAACTCCACTGGACTAAATCCTAGGTTGACCAAAAGCTGATTGAGCGGTCCAAAGGGAAGATACATGCCTTTCCAAATGGCTGCCGTGCTCACCAACGTTACGACCATGGGAAATACATAGATCGCTTTGAAGAACTCCCTTCCCCAGGTTATACCACGGAGCGACAAAGCGAGCGCGAAGGAAAAGCTTGTGATAGAGGGTACGGTTATCAGGGCATACCACAAAGTATTCTTCAAAGCTTTCAGAAAAATCTCGTCATGAAGAAGGCGATAATAGTTTTTCAACCCTACAAACGTAGGGCTTCCGATTATCGGCCAGCGGGTGAAACTGATGGTAAACATTGCCATAACGGGAGCCACTATAAAGATAAAGAGCAAGAGTAGCCCTGGCAGTGCCAGTGCTATATCAACGTGATATTTTCTTATTGCAGCTAGCCGTGATCTCGCCATGGTCGAATCTGAGCGGGGCGCTGCCTTCCTTAGCAGCGCCCCGCTCCCTCCTTTCTCTTTTACTGATAGGCTTCCAAAGCCTGCTCGGCCCGCCGCTGCATGTCTGCGGCAGCCTCCTCGGGGGTCTTCTGTCCGATCAGTACCGCCTGAACCTCGGAGTTGTAAATGGCCTTCCACCGTGCCATAGCGGGGTGCATCGGCTCTGGAATCGCGTAGGAAAGGACATCATAGTACATCTTCACGCGCGGGTCGTTTGCAAACTCCTCGGGCAGCTTACCCGTCACAGGGAAATAGTAGCTCTGAGCAACATAAGCCTGTGCGTCGTCGCTCAACAGGAACTCGATGAATTTCCAGGCTTCGTCCTTATGCTTGCTTTGGCGAGCAATGGCCAAAAGACCTGAACCAAAGTAAGTGGTCCTGGCACCGGTAGGCCCTACTGGGGGATAGACCAAGCGGTAGTTGAGACTCGGGAATTGCTCCGGCCAGATCTTTAGTGAGTTGGAAGGCCACACATTGTTGATGAAAGCCGTCTTCTCAGCAGTAAAGAGGTCGATGGCGTCCCCTGCGTCCAAGGAACCCACACCAGGAGGCATGAGGCCCTCCTCCTTTAACTTAAGCAGGAATGAAAGAGCTAAGCGGGTGGCTTCGGTGTCAAAAGCAGGTTTGCCCTCGTCCGTAAGGAGAGTGGGACTTCCACCAGCCCCCCAGTACCAAAGCAGGAACGGATGCGTCCAGTTGGCCCCACCTGGGTAAGCATAAAGCCACTGGTCCACCTTTCCGTCTCCGTCTAGGTCTTTGGTGACCAGCTTGGCAATGTGGAGGAGGTCATCCCACGTATACGTCTGGTTGGGATCGGTCATCTTCGCTATGAGGTCTTCGGGCACTCCGGCTGCCTGGAGGATGTCCACGTTGACAGCTCCAAGGTAAGTCACGAAGAAGATGGGCACTACGTACAGGCTTCCTCCAGCAGTAGCTGCATACTGGTCAAGGAGGTCCGGCCTTGCAAACCGGCTGCGTAGGTCATCCGACAGGTATTTGTCCAAAGGTTCCAAAGCATTGCCGAATTTAACCAAGGGAAGAAACCTGGATTCTGTAAGATACATGATGTCAGGAGCTTCCCCGGCTGCAATCGCTGCTTGGTACTTGACCACCGCATCATTATAAGAGACCACTGAGATCTCCACCTTGATCCCCGTTTGGGCGGTGAACTGCTCCACCAAAGGAGCGAGGAAGTTTTCAGGTTGGCTGACAAAGGGACAGGTCCAAAACTGGATCGTTGTTCCGAAGGCGAGGATCCCCGTCAGCAATACCCCGGCTAGCACGAGAATACGCTTCTCCATCCTGCCACCTCCTTAAAATGTTTGAACTACAATCGCAACAAACACCTCCAACAAGCTTTTCTCGCCTTCTATCACCTCCTTTACGCGCCCCTGTCATAGTGCTTAATCGCCTCTGCAAGCTGCTCCACGTGGGTCGGAGTGAACTTGGGACTCAACCCCACCATCACTGAGCGGCCCAATAGGTCTTCGGTACGGGGACAACGAACTTCCCCTTTGGCCAGTTCTTCCCCGTACCACATCCGCATCCGTTTTATCTGGGAGTGCTCATACACTGGACGCCCTCCATAGGGCACCTCAGCTGCAAAGCCCATTCCAATAAGCGTTTTCGCTAATCCTTTCGCTAAAGCAGCCGTTTCGGCGATCAACACCAGCCGTCTCGCCACATCTCCGACTTCATCCCAGATCTTCCGATATTGGAAGTGATGTAAATTTCCTAAATACTCTTTGATTGCCTTTTTTGCCTGTCGCATTCGGTCTATAATAAGGTCTAGTTTGGTCAACTGAGCTAATCCAAGTGCCCCCGCCAGCTCGTTCATTCGATAGTTCTCACCCACAAATGCCTCCTCGGTGGTGTCAAAAGCCACCCGTCCGGCAGGGTCGCGGAGGCAGCCGTGATCATGGGCACGTACCGCCCGTTCGTAGAGACGTGGGTCAGAGGTGGTCACAGCCCCTCCCTCTCCTGTGGTGATCAACTTGTTGATTTGGAAGCTGAAGGCTCCGATGTGACCCAGGCTTCCCACCCGGCGACCCCGGTATTTAGCCCCGCACGCTTGAGCACAATCCTCTATCACCCACAGCTTATGGCGTCTGGCAGTAGTAAGGATCTCGTCCATAGCACATGAAATACCGCCGAAGTGAACAGGCATAACCGCCTTCGTACGAGAAGTGATCTTTGTTTCAAAATCGGCTGGATCTAGGGTAAGAGACTCGTCGACCTCAGCGAACACTGGGACTGCTCCGCACATGAGCACCGCCCCCGCAGAGGCAATGAAGGTGTTGGCCGGAACGATAACTTCATCACCAGGGCCTACCCCTAGTGCCCTCAAGCCCACGATCAGTGCTGCCGTGCCGGAAGAAACAGCAAGACAGCGTGGAACGCCCACCATTTTTGCGAACGCCTCTTCGAAGGCAGATACCTTGTCCCGAAGGTCAGGCCCGTAGTAACGGAAAGGCGACCTAGCTCGAATCACCTCGACTACGCTTTCTACCTCTGCCTCGTCAAACATTACTGCGCCCGGAAAATCAGGTGGAATTGGCTCTCGTAGTGACATTCCTCCTCCTTCATTTGAGAGGCAGTTTCACTACTGCGTCTTCTTTAGAGGCTTTGTAAATACCAAGAACGAGTTCCACGGACTTCCTCGCTTCCTTCCCGTCCACTAATGGGGGACGGCCTTCCCGCACTGCGTTGAGAAAATCCGCCAGTTGTCTTTTGTGGTTTTGGTAAGGAAATGCCATAGGATCAGATGAGGTATCGCCTTCTTCCGACATTAAAACCTCGCCCTTGGGGGTTTGGGACCCATAACACACAAGGGCCTCGCCGACTATCTCCGCGCTTCCCTTCGAGCCGTAGATCCCGAGCTTACGGGCGAATCCAGGCGCTACAGAGGTGCACCCCTTTATTACCCCCAAGGCTCCGCTTTGAAACTCCAGCACGGCCACCGCGGTGTCTTCAACTTCAATCCGCCGGGCCAGCGTTTTGGCCCATCCGAAGATGCGCACTACGGGGCCCAGGTACCATTGGAGGAGGTCGATGGAGTGGATTGACTGATTCATAAGCGCCCCGCCACCATCGTACTTCCACGTGCCCCGCCAGTCGGCGCTTTCATAGTATTCCTGAGATCTGAACCACCTGACGTCTACTTCTCCCAGCACTATCCGCCCGAACTCGCCAGCATCCAAAAGCTTTTTGAGCTCCTGTTCTGCCTTCCCAAATCGCGACTGGAAGATGCAGCCAAGCACGATCCCGTGCCTTTCCGCCGCCTCGATCATCTGGTCGATTGCCGGGAGAGATACCTCGATGGGCTTTTCAGTAATGACATGAACCCCTCGGCTGACTGCTTTTAACACAATATCTTTGCGGCTCCCACTGGGAGTACAGACTGATATTACATCGACGTTGTCCAAGAGCTCGTCCAGGGTTGGATACCAACGAATCCCAAATTCCTGGGCGAACTTCTTCGCTGATCCCTCCGAGCGACTCACACATGCCACTAACCTAACCCCATCCAACTCCTGTATTGCCTTGGCGTGGAACCGAGCAATGTTGCCACAGCCTACAATTCCCCATCGAAATGTCCTCATCGCATGTCCTTCCTAGACAGGATAGATCCACTGCTTACCATTTTCACCAAGGTTCGATTGAATCCCTCTTGGCCCGCTCTAGGTGGCTTTCCAAAGCCTTGGTCCCCGTGCTAATATCGTGGTGTAACAGTGCTTCCAAAATTGTCCTGTGTTCCTCACACGCAGCTTTTGGGTTCATGGAAAGGCGCGTTGTCAGCTTGATGAGATCTATCACTCCGTTTGCGAACTTCTCAAGCCACCTGTTTCCTGAACCCTTGATCAAGAACCCAAGATGAAAGTCCTCATCGAATTTTTGGGTATCCTTTACCGGAAATCCATGCTGTTCAAGATCATCAAGTCTCTTTAGTAATTCTTTGAGTTTTTCTTCGTCGACATTCTCGTAAACGTACCTCAGCGCCAGGGTCTCCAATGACTTCCGGAGGTCAAACAGCTCTTGAATATCCCTCCGGCTGAGCCGTGCCACGAAATACCCTACATAAGGTTTTGGCTCAACGAGTCCTTGCTCAACAAGCTTATGAATGGCCTCACGAATCGGGGTTTGGCTTACCGAGAGCTCCTGGGCAAGCCCCTTCACATCGATCCGGTCCCCAGGTTTCAAGGAGAGGTTCACAATGCAGTCCCGCAGATAATCGTATACCTGGCTAACCAGTGTTCGCTTCTCTAAGCCAACTTTGTCGTTCCTGGGATCTGCCTCCACCATAACGGCTGTATTATATAAAATATATTGCCTCTTGTCAAGAAGGCGGACCTGAACACCCAGGGGATGGGGGCCCACCCCGAGGCCGGATCTTTCGGCGTTCGAAGGGTTCTTGCGCACCGTGCACAGCGATTGGCTCATAAATCCCAGGGATGTCGTCGGCGCACTTGTGGAATCCTTGAGCGAACTAGCCGATCAAGGTAAGTCCGTCTTCGCAGTTTCCGATTTTGAGAAGCCTAGAAGCGGTTTCAAAAGCCCAAGTTTTTCCGGTTAAAATGGAGGTATGAGGGGGTGTGAGCTTACCGACGAGCAATGGGAAATGATCCGGCCACTTCTGCCACCGCCTGCCCGCATCGGCCGTCCGCGAGCCGACGACCGGAAGGTAGTGAATGGGATCCTGTATGTGCTGAGGACCGGCTGTCGCTGGCAGGACATGCCACGGAAGTA
>LDZS01002036.1_pt1 | contig 47105 bp, 47 predicted proteins | sample 615471 | NCBI WGS metagenome assembly LDZS01 (sample SAMN03408295, study PRJNA278302) | terrestrial metagenome | isolation source: oil reservoir sample K3 | place: USA: Alaska, North Slope, Kuparuk formation | collected 2013
CCTTCATCAAAATACAGTTGCTGGGTAAAGCGAATCCAGTTAAATCCTATGTTGTTGATGCCATAAAGAAGGAAGACAACCACAACTAGTGGAAGCACCCAGCCGAGCACTCTTCTTGTAGCCTCAAGAACTAAGATTATTGCCATAAGACCGAACACTACGTCAGTCATGTAAACCTCAGCAAATTCTGCATATCTTTGGTATACGAAGAATAGATATAAGGCGGAAACAACTCCAAGAATTGCCAGTAGGTAGTCATACAGTGGAACTTTCTTTAAATATTTTTCTTTTTTTCTTATTGGATATAACAAGTACGTTATTAAGAGTATCATGGCAAGTACAAAGGCTTCTCCCTGCTTAGTTTGGAAGGTAGTTTTCAGTGGTCCAATTACAATACCCATTCTTGAAAAAAGGTCATATAGGGTGTAATTGAAATTGAATATGAACAGGATTTCATAGATACCAATTAATATTGCAGCCACCTTTATTATATTCTCAAGCGTTGGGGGGAGTGTCCTTGTTTTTTCTATCACAATTTTTTCAACTTTCTCAAATTTTCCTTCAATTTCCATTTTAGCACCTCCCGATGAGGGTGAGTATGATTGGGCACCTTTTTACTTTGAAATTAACAAGGATGTCTTCTGTTGGAGACAATATAATCTCTTCGTTCACAGCAATCTTTGCTTGGTTTGAAGAGATAAACCAAAAACTAAGAGATTTTCCTAGAGGGATGTTTACTTTCTTCACGTAATAACCATTCTCTGAGTATTGAATATCCTCGGGGAGTCCAGCTCCGAAGTCTTTCCACCACATTTCAGCAACATAGAGGCCAGTTTTATTCGCTTTGAGAATTTCTACTATTTTACTTCTTTGAACACTGTGTATGTACGTTATCTCTATCTCCTTCTCTCCGAGAATATCAGTATAAGAGTGGTTCTCATCAGTTATTACAAGGGTATTGACAGGAATTAAGAATATTATAAGAAAAAAGGGCAAAAAAAGAAATTTTCTCAAAAGCTTCACCCTTTAAGGTTCTCAGGTATGGTAAGGCCTTTTTCTTCGTAATACTTTATTGCTCCTGGGTGAAGTGGTATGCTCATACCATCTAAAGCTGTTTCGAGGCTTATAGCTTGAGCTTTTTGGTGAACTGCTCTGAGTTGGTCCACATTCTCGAAAAGTATCTTTGTCATTTGATAGACGGTGTCCTCTGGAAGATCAGCTCCTACAGCAAGCATTGCTTTAACAGCTATTGTTGGGGTATCTACATCAACCCCATTGTAGGTGTCTTTTGGAACTATCTGCCTAACATAGAATATATACCCTTCTTCTTTAAGCTTATTTAGTGTGTCATCAGGGATTGAAAGCACCCGGACAGGTGTTTGTACTGCAATTTGGTTAACAGATGGTGTTGGGATTCCAGAGACGATGACAGCTGCATCTACTTGACCAAGTTTGAGACTTTGTGAGGCTTCATTGAAATCTTGGTTGACTTTCTCAATGCTATCCCAAACGCCTGCTGCTCTGAGTACTTGTTCAGCAGCCACAGCAGTTCCACTTCCTGGAGCACCTATTGCCACTTTTTTACCTGCTAAGTCGCTAAGGGTTTTTATATCACTGTCTGCTCTTACGATGAATTGAACAGTTTCTGGATAAAGGGCTGCAACACCTCTAATATTCGTTATTGCTTGTCCTTCAAACATGTAAAGGCCTTTGTAGGCATAATAGGCTACATCGTTTTGGAGAATTCCTGCCTGAGCAGTCCCATCTCCAATTGCTTTTGCGTTTGCTACACTTGCACCGCTTGTAACTGCAGTAGCTGGAACTCCATTTTTACTTAGAATCTCGGCATATTTGGAACCTAAAGGGAAGTAAACTCCTCCGGTCCCTCCAGTATAGATTGTTATTTCTTGGGCTTGGGTTGTTGTTTGTGTTTCCTGTTGTGTACAACCAGAAATGACCAAACCAAGGGCCAATACCAATATCAAACCAATTGCTTTCCACTTCATTTTTTACATCTCCTTTTATGGGTTTGGTATATCCATTACTGTCGTATTTATTGTAGTCGTGTTTCATTATATATTTTTTGGTAATAAACTTTTACAAGATTGTAAATTATCAATTTTTGAGTATTATACTTTATAACTGAGAAATCTTCTATATTGATCTTGTATTATCAATAATAAGCACTTGGAGAGAATATCTTAAAAAACTCTGCAATTTTTATGTGAGGTATGAACTTAAGGTTTTTATGCTGTGATTCAATGTTTCCTAGGGGAGAAACTATGAAAGTTATAATGACCACAAAAGTTGATCTAGCCTCTATGAACATTAAACAGAAACTAATCGAAAACTTTGGTTTTATAGAATCTGAGAAACGGTTTGATGGTAACGAAGTATATCAGTTTAAGAATACTCTTATACTGACAACGGATAGAGAAATGATATACTACGATAATCTGGACAGGAAGATAACAAAACAATTGGGCATAATTCCTAAGATTATAATCTTCGCCTCAAGACACTCAAGCCAGCAAAAGCTTCCAGCTTTAACCACTCACGTTACAGGAAACTGGGGAAAAGCCATGTATGGAGGAAAGGATGAAAGCTTGGCTATTGTAGAGCCAATAGCAATGAAACTCGCTCTTTTGAAACTAAATGAACTTAATGACTTAAATTGGACTGTTTGTTACGAAGCTACCCATCATGGGCCTAGTGAGCTTGGTGTGCCTTCTCTTTTTATAGAAATTGGTTCCAGTGAAGAGGAGTGGAAAAATGAGCAAGCTGGGGAAATAGTAGCAGAGACTATTTTTTATGTAATTAATAATTACACTAAGATTCACAACTTTAAAACAGTAATTGGTATTGGTGGCGGTCATTATGCCCCAAAACAAACCAAAGCTGCTTTAAACTCGGAACTTGCATTTTCTCACATAGTGGCAAAATATGCACATCCCATTTCAAAGGAAATGCTTCTTAAAGCTATAAACAGAACCTCGGGAAGAGTACATGGAATTTATGTGGATTGGAAGGGCAGTAAAGGCGAGACCAAACAGATGGCAAGGAATATTGCAGAAGAGTTGGATTTGGAGTTTATTAAAGACTAACAAAGAAGCGAAACGTTTAAAGGTTTGAAAGTACACATTTAAATATCAGTTGAACAAACTTAGCTAAGGTTTATATATGTAGAGAATGTGAAAAAACATTTAGAACTGTTATCAGGTGGAGGGTGAAAAAATGTTGAAATTGATTGAAAGTGCAATAGAAAGGACATCAGCAGAAGCAAACACTCCAGTTGAGGTTCAAACACCAGCTTCTGACATTGATGAAGAACTTAAGAAGATTTTGGAGCAAGTACAAGCAAAGATCTATGTTATTGGTGTTGGTGGCGCTGGCTGTAATACCATTAATAGGATGATGGAAGTTGGAATTCAAGGAGCAAAGGTGATTGCGGTTAATACTGATGCTCAAGATCTGTTGAAAATAAAAGCACATAAGAAGATTTTAATTGGTAAGGATCTCACAAGAGGTCTTGGTGCTGGAAATAACCCAAAAGTTGGTGAAGAAGCTGCTAAAGAAAGTGAAAGAGACATTAGAGATGCTCTTGAAGGAGCTGATATGGTATTTATTACTTGTGGTCTTGGTGGGGGTACTGGTACCGGTGGCGCCCCAATAGTTGCTGAGCTTGCAAAGAAAATGGGAGCGTTGACAGTTTCAGTAGTCACACTTCCATTCACTGTTGAGGGTATAAGGAGAATCAAGAATGCAGAGTATGGTCTCGAAAGACTTAGGAAAAACAGCGATACTGTAATTGTGATCCCCAATGATAAACTTATGGAAGTTGCTCCGAATTTACCAATTCAAATGGCATTTAAGGTTTCAGATGAGATTCTTGTGCAAGCTGTTAAAGGAATTACTGAACTCATCACTAGGCCAGGTCTCATTAACCTCGACTTTGCTGATGTAAGAGCAGTCATGAAAGACGGCGGCATTGCAATGATTGGTATTGGGGAAAGTGATAGTGAAAAGAGGGCATTAGAAGCCGCGAATCAAGCTTTAAACAGCCCACTTTTGGACGTGGATATTAGTGGAGCTAAGGGTGCGTTGATTAGTATTGCAGGAAATGACGTTAAGCTTGAAGAAGCCCAACAAATAATCGAACTCGTCACAAGCAAACTAGACCCAGAGGCGCAAGTTATTTGGGGAATTCAGCTAGATCCTGACCTCGAAAAGACAATAAGAGTCATGGTTGTTGTAACAGGAGTAAGCTCACCGTATGCTGTTGTCGAAGAAACCGAAGCGCCATATTCTCTTGAAGAAGAAAGAAAGGTCGTTAAGATAGATTTGACTGAGCTTTGAGGGACCTACTTTTTGCATTTATTTTTTGATAGATTTTTCCTAAGTCGTGTTTGTAGATAGAAGGATAACTTTTAAATACTTTAGGCATAGTCAACTCTGAAGGTTGTGAGGGGTGTTGAAAATGGCTGAGAGCTACATGGAAAAATTTAAAAGCTTTATATCTGAGTCCAAAAGGGTTTTCCTGGTAACAAAAAAACCAGGCTGGAAAGAATACAAGCTTGCTGCTAAAATAACCGGTATTGGAATAATTTTAATCGGTGTTATTGGAATGATTATTCGTGTTATTGGATCTTTGGTTCAAGGGACTTGAACTTGAGCGGTGGTAAAGATGAGTGAGAGCAAAATATTCGCAGTACGTGTAACAGTAGGCCAAGAGGAGAATACAGCCAAGCTTATTTACAGTAAGGCCAAAACTTACAGCTTACCCATTATGGCTATATTATCCCCTTCAAAAGTTAGGGGGTATATATTTGTTGAAGCAACGGAAAAAGCTGCTGTAGATGAAGTTATAAGAGGCATCAGGCATGCAAAAGGTACACTTCCTGGCCCAATATCTTTTATTGAAATAGAGCATTTCCTTGAAGAGAAGCCAGCTGTTAGTGGATTTGAGCCTGGAGACATTGTTGAATTAATTGCTGGTCCATTCAAGGGCGAGAAGGCCAAAGTAGTTAGAGTTGATGAGTCAAAAGACGAAATTGTGGTTGAACTGATTGGAGCAATAGTGCCAATCCCTGTAACTGTTAGGGGAGAATACGTTAGGCTTATAAGCAAACGCTCAGAGGAGTAGAGGGGTGAAGAGAATGACAAAGAAACAAATCGTTGAGGTGTTAGTTGAAGGTGGTAAGGCTACTCCTGGTCCTCCATTGGGTCCAGCCATTGGTCCATTAGGGTTAAATGTTAAACAAGTTGTTGACAGGATAAATGAAGCTACCAAGGATTTTACGGGAATGCAAGTTCCGGTTAAGATAATTGTTGACCCAGTAACAAGACAATTTGATGTGGAAGTAGGAACGCCACCAGTAAGTCAACTAATAAAGAAAGAACTTGGATTGGAAAAGGGTTCAAGTGAACCTACAAGAGCAATTGTTGGTAATCTAACAATGGAACAAGTAGTCAAAATTGCTAGAGCAAAGAAGCAACAAATGCTTGCAGCTGGTTTAAAAGCAGCTGCTAAGGAGGTTATCGGAACGGCTTTAAGCATGGGTGTCACTATTGAAGGCAAGGATCCAAGAGAAGTGCAGAAGGAAATTGATGAGGGAGTTTATGATGAAATATTTGCAAAGGAAGAGTGAGGGAAAAGTTTAAAAATCTCTCTTTTTACGAATTTTTGATTTTCCTTCCGGTTTAAATAAAAAAAGTGGAGGTCAGAAAGATGGCCTTTGATAGGCAAAAAATCGTGGAAGCGGTGAAGGAGGCAAAGGCCCGGGCTAAGCCGCGTAACTTCACACAGACCCTAGAGGTGGCAGTAAACCTCAAGGATATTGATCTTAAAAAACCTGAGAATAGGTTTAAGCTTGAGGTTGTTTTGCCACATGGTCGTGGGAAGGAACCAAAAATCGCGGTTATCGCTGATGGTGCCGTTGCCGAGGCGGCTAAAAAGCTCGGGTTAGGTGTTATTAGTGGTGAGGAATTAGAAGAATTGGGGAGCAATCCAAGGACTGCGAGAAAAATAGCAAAGAACTATGACTTTTTCATTGCGGCTGCCCCATTGATGCCAAAGATTGGTAGGTACTTAGGTAGGTACTTAGGTCCAAGGAATAAGATGCCTGTTGTAGTTCCACCAACAATAACGGATCTTACCTCCTTTGTTGAGAGACTTAAAAAGACAGTTAGAATACAGCTTAAGAACACTCCAGCAGTGCATGCTCCGGTTGGAACAGAATCCATGGAAGATGAAAAAATCGCTGAGAACGTTGAAACAGTGTTAAACGCAATAATAGGGAAGCTTGAGAGGGGAGAAAACCAAATCAAGTCAGCATACATCAAAACAACAATGGGTCCAGCTGTAAAAATAGAGGGGTGATATGAATGGCTCATGTTGCTGAGTGGAAGAAAAAGGAAGTAGAAGAACTTACCAAGCTTCTTCAAGATTATCCAGTAATAGCCCTAGTTGACGTAGCAGATGTTCCAGCATATCCTTTATCCAAAATGAGAGAGAGCCTTAGAGATAAGGCGGTTCTTAGAGTTTCAAGGAATACTCTCATTGAGCTCGCTCTCAAAAAAGCAGCACAAGAACTTAACGACTCAAATCTTGAAAAGCTTATCGAGCACATTCAAGGTGGAACAGGCATACTCGTTACTAAGATAAACCCATTTAAACTTTATAAGTTCCTTGAAGAGAGCAAAAAACCTGCCCCGGCAAAAGCAGGAGCCCCAGCCCCAAGAGATGTTGTAGTTCCAGCAGGACCAACACCATTATCCCCCGGACCTCTTGTTGGTGAGATGCAAGCGTTAGGAATTCCTGCAAGAATTGAGAAAGGTAAGGTATCAATACAAAAAGATACAGTTGTATTAAAGGCAGGCGAGATTATAACTCCCCAGCTGGCTAATATACTTAACCAGCTTGGGATTGAACCTCTTGAAGTGGGACTTAAGCTACTTGCTGCATACGAGCATGGAATCGTTTATACACCAGAAGTACTTGCAATCGATGAGGAACAATACATCAGCATGCTTCAACAGGCTTATATGCATGCATTCAACCTCTCCGTTAACGTAGCATATCCAACAAAACAAACAATTGAGGCAATTATTCAAAAGGCATTCCTTGGCGCAAAGAATGTTGCAGTAGAAGCGGGCTACATTACTAAGGAGAGTGCTGGAGACATACTTGGCAAAGCCTTCAGAATTGCATTGCTTATAGCTCAAGAATTACCAGAGGAGTTGCTTGATGAGAAAACCAAAGAGCTTTTAAACCAACAAGCACAAGTTATAGCGGCTCAGCCTCAGCCAGCTGAAGAGGCTGAGGAGAAGGTTGAAGAAGAGGAAGAAGAGGAGAAAGAGGAAGAAGAGGCTCTCGCTGGATTGGGAGCCTTATTTGGTTAATGTGTATCTAATAATGGAAAATAAAGATAACTTGGAGGTGTAAAAGATGGAGTATGTATATGCTGCTTTATTGTTACACGCCGCTGGTAAGGAGATAACTGAAGAAGGTATAAAGAGTGTCCTTCAGGCTGCTGGTGTGGAAGTTGATGAAGCAAGAGTGAAGGCTCTCGTTGCAGCCCTTGAAGGAGTTAATATTGAGGAAGTTATTGAAAAAGCTGCAATGCCCGTTGCAGTTGCAGCAACTCCAGCTGCAGCTCCTGCAGCTGAGGCTCCAGCAGAAGAAGCTCCAGCAGAGGAGGAAGAAGAGGAAGAGGAGAAGGAAGAAGAGGCTCTCGCTGGACTTGGTGCACTCTTCGGCTGAACTCCCTTCTATTTTCTCCTTTCACTTATATTTCTACGTAAAATCATTTTTGAAGTTTTTGTAGCATGTTAGTAGTATTAATCCACCTATGAAAACTGAAGAGAATAAAAATTATCTTATTTTTCTTTTTGAAAGCTTTAAGTGTTGACTGCCTTGGTAAATACCACGATAAGGGTTTTTCGAGGGTTCCTCAAGGCGATGGAATGCTATTTGCACGAATCGTTCTTCATAATGGAGAATTACTTCCTCTTCAGAACTATTAAAAAATGCCAAAGTGAGATTTCCATCCCATCCTGGATCAACCCAAGCAAAACTCCCTAAAAGGCCTTCTCTTGCAAATGTGCTCCTTAGCCTCATGTCGCCCATGACATCATCAGGGAGTTTCACCCTTTCTAGGGTTAGTATCAATGCATGGCCTTTGGGAGGGATAACCAATTTCCCTTCCTCCTCGACATTTATGAACTTCCCATTTACCATAGCTTCCTTTCCAACCCTTAGATCATAACCTGCTGGCTGAAGAGACTTTTCATTGAAAGGTTCAATAAGTATTTCCTTCCTAATTTTATGATCTGGTAGTATCATTTTATCACCGCAACTTTTATGTAGGCACCGTGTTATAACTTTTTTGAGGGCCCGTGGCCTAGGGGATTGGGCGTCGGCCTTCGGAGCCGAAGGTCCCGGGTTCGAATCCCGGCGGGCCCGCCATTTAGGTATACATAAGTAGAATAATCTCTTTAGGGCCCAGTGATGTACATAAAAGTCATCTTAATAGGATATTATTGACAATTCTTGGAAATTAAACTTACAAGCAATTACATGTTTTCAGGAGAATGTGATTATTGAGCATAACTAAAAAGAATGTATTTCTTTTTGAGTAAAGAAGTGGTGGGCCCGGGGGGCTTTGAACCCCCGACCACGCGGTTATGAGCCGCGCGCTCTGACCAGGCTGAGCTACGGGCCCACAAAGACTGGCGCCGCCGGCCCGACTTGAACGGGCGACCACCGGATTAACAGTCCGGCGCTCTACCAACTAAGCTACGGCGGCACGAACCCAATCATAGGGAGTATAAGCGGATTTATAAAGCTTACGGTATGTGTTTTAGCGAAAAGTTTATATACTAACTTAGGCCTTTCTTCATTCGGTGCCCCGGTAGCCTAGCCTGGTGGGGCGGCGGACTTGTAATCCGCAGGCCGCGGGTTCAAATCCCGCCCGGGGCTCCAGTGGTTGCAGTGGGGCCGTGGGGTAGCTTGGCCTATCCTGCGGGCTTTGGGAGCCCGTGACCCGAGTTCAAATCTCGGCGGCCCCACCATTCTCTCATAATGAGTAAGCTTGGGAACTCTACTCAGTAAATTTTATAACTTCGAAATTACAATGTTTCTGCGGAACATTGAGTATGAAGTTGAGTAGAGCCATGTCAATGTCGATATAAGTGCATCAATGAAATGTTAAGGCAGACGGAGGAGTTCTTAAACTTTACGCAAATAATATAAAGCCTCTCTCAGACTAAACTCTCGAAAAGCTTATATACTCTAATTAAAAGCTGGAGGTAGTGAGAGGGTGTACCTTCTAAAAATTTTAAAGGGGGCAATTCTCTGTGACGGCGAAAAAAAGCCTTACAATATTTGATCATGTGTTAGTTCCTGAGCATAGGGTACTTAGTAAAGAAGAGACGGAAGAATTACTGAAAAAATACAATATAAAGCCTTCCCAGTTGCCGCAGATCAAAACAAGTGATCCGGCAGTTCAAGCACTTGATGCTAAGCCTGGGGATATAATAGAAATAAAAAGAAAAAGCCCTACTGCGGGGGTTTATTACTATTATAGGATTGTTGTGGAAGATTGAAATTTTGAGGTGAGAATATGAGAGGTCCTACTATTGTTGAGGTTACTCCGGATGATCTTTGGCACATTATGAAGGCTTACTGGGATGAAAAAGGGCTTGTAAGACAGCACCTCGACTCCTACAATGCCTTTATTGAGCATGGAATGCAAGAAGTTATTAGCGAATTTGAAGGAGTAAAACCAGATATACCTGATTTTGAAGTCAAGTTTGGAAGAGTTAGACTTGGAGAACCAGAATTTCAAGAAGCTCATGGACAAAGAAAGCCTTTATATCCCATAGATGCTAGGATTAGGAATTTAACTTATTCTGCACCGGTCTTCTTGGGAATGATACCAGTAGTGAAGGGGATTGAACAAGAGCCAGTTGAGGTAAGAATTGGTGAATTGCCGGTAATGCTGAAATCCAAAATCTGTCGTCTTTACAACTTAAGTGATGAAGAACTTATAGCACATGGAGAGGATCCTAAAGATCCAGGAGGATATTTCATTATTAACGGTTCTGAAAGAGTTATTGTATCTATTGAAGATTTAGCTCCAAACAGAACGCTTGTTGAGATCGACGAGAGACAAAATAGATACATAGCAAAATGTTTTTCATACAGACATGGTTATAGAGCTTTAATAACAGTGGAGAGGAGAAAAGACGGTTTACTTTATGTTTCAATTCCGAATGTACCAGGTGTTCTTAAATTTGTACACATTATGAGGGCTCTTGGTCTGGAGAGTGATAAGGAAATAGTTGATGCTGTGGGTAACAATCCTGAGGTTCAACAGGTTCTCTTTGACAATTTAGAGGATGCAAGTGATGTTCAAACTCAAGAGGAGGCTTTAGATTATATTGGAAAGAGAGCAATGCCTGGGCAGCCCAAAGAATATAGGCTTAGAAGGGCTCACTCAATAATTGATAACAATCTTCTCCCGCACATGGGGGTAAGTCCAGAGGACAGGATAAGGAAAGCATATTACCTTGGAATGATGGCACTTAAAGTAACTGAACTTTCTCTTGGACTGAGAGAGGAGGATGATAAAGATCATTATGCTAGTAAGAGGCTTAAACTTGCCGGAGATCTCTTGAAGGACCTTTTTAGAGTTGCATTCGGCCAGCTTGTAAAGGACATGCAATATCAACTAACTAAAACCTACCAAAGAAAGGGTGAGAAGTATACTTTCCAAGATATACAGAGGTTTGTGAGAAACTCTGTAAGGCCTGATGTACTAACTGAAAGAATCGAACATGCTCTCGCCACGGGGGCTTGGCCGGGAGGAAGAACTGGTGTTAGCCAGTTGCTTGATAGAACTAATTACATGTCTACGCTTTCCCACTTGAGAAGGGTCACTTCTCCACTAAGCAGAGAGCAACCTCATTTCGAGGCAAGAGATCTGCACGGTACTCATTGGGGAAGAATATGTCCAACTGAAACCCCAGAAGGACCTAACTGTGGACTGGTTAAGAACCTCTCGCTAATGTCTCAAATTACTACTGCTATTCCAGAAGAGGAAGTTTTTGCATATTTGGAAAGTCTTGGGATCGTGCACATTGAGGAAAGAAGACCAGAACCCGATGATTGGAGGGTTTATCTTAATGGAGTTCTTGTTGGGACATATAAAGATGGCGTAGAGTTAATTAATAAAATAAAAACCGATAGGAGAGAAGGGAGAATAAGTGAGGTTATAAATGTCGCGTACTATGAGGATGTTAGAGAGATTTACATCAACAGTGATGAGGGTAGAGTCAGGAGACCACTAATCATAGTTGAAAATGGTGTTCCAAAATTAACCAAAGATCATGTAGAGGCAATAAAGAAAGGGACACTTAAGTGGAGTGACTTGATAAGAATAGGTGTCATTGAGTACCTCGATGCTGAGGAAGAAGAGAACGCTTATGTGGCTACATGGCCCTGGGAAGTTACTGAAGAACACACACATTTGGAGATAATGCCTGCCACCATTTTAGGATTACCGGCGTCACTGGTCCCATATCCAGAACATAATGCTGCTCCAAGAAATACTTATGGAGCAGGTATGGCTAAGCAAAGCCTTGGCCTTGGTTGGGCCAACTTTAGGATAAGAGTAGACACTAGAGGGCATTTGATGCACTATCCTCAAGTCCCACTTGTTAACTCCAGGATCATGGAAGCGGTAGGATTTGAACAAAGACCTGCTGGTCAGAATTTTATTGTCGCAGTCTTGAGTTATAGTGGATATAACATGGAAGATGCCGTTATAATGAATAAGGCCTCAATTGAAAGAGGATTGGCAAGGTCAACATTCTTTAGAACTTATGAAGCTGAAGAAAAGAAGTATATGGGAGGACAAACAGATAAGTTTGAAATACCAGATCCTACTGTTAGAGGATTTTTGGGTGAGAAATATTATAGAAACCTTGATGAAGATGGAATAGCATTTCCAGAATCAAAAGTTCAAGGAAAAGATGTGTTAGTAGCAAGAACCTCTCCGCCTAGGTTCCTCGAGGAGCAAACCAGTTTAGGTGCTGGTATTTTGCAAGGTAGAAGAGAGACGAGCATCACTATGAGGCCCGGTGAAGAAGGTATTATCGACAAGATTATTATCACAGAAACAGGGGATGGTACAAAGCTTGTTAAGGTAACAGTTAGGGATCTTAGAATTCCAGAATTTGGGGATAAGTTTGCCTCAAGACATGGACAGAAGGGCGTTATTGGTCTTATAGTTCCTCAGGAAGACATGCCCTGGACAGAAAACGGAATAGTACCGGATCTTATAGTTAACCCTCATGGTATACCTTCACGTATGACTGTTGGACAGCTCATTGAGGCTATAGGTGGTAAAGTGGCATCACTTAAGGGAAGAAGAATAGATGGCACTGCATTCATTGGAGAGCCAGAAGAGAAGCTTAGAAAGGAACTTGAAGAGCTCGGGTTTAAGCATAGTGGAAGGGAAGTAATGTATGATGGAATCACAGGAAGGAAATTTGAGGCAGATATCTTCGTGGGTGTTATTTATTATCAGAGACTCCACCACATGGTAGCTGATAAGCTCCATGCACGTTCAAGAGGGCCTGTGCAAGTTCTCACAAAGCAGCCAACTGAAGGTAGAGCTAGGGAGGGAGGTCTAAGATTCGGTGAAATGGAGCGTGACGTATTAATAGGACATGGTGCCTCAATGTTATTAGTTGAAAGATTGCTAGAAGAGAGCGATAAGACAGAAGCATGGATATGTGAGAGTTGCGGTCATTTAGCAGTCGAAGATAAGCGTAGAGACAAAATTTATTGTCCAGTATGTGGAGAAGAGGAGAATATAAGCAAAGTAGAAATGAGTTATGCATTCAAGTTATTACTGGATGAGATAAAGGCCATGGGTATTAGACCATCATTAAAACTTAAGGAGAGGGTGTGATAGTCATGCACTCAATGAAAAAAGTTATTGGAAGTATTGAGTTTGGTGTGCTTTCCCCTCAAGAGATTAGAAAAATGAGTGCTGCGGAGATAACAGTCCCTGATACCTATTCAGAAGACGGTTATCCAATAGATGGGGGCCTAATGGACAGAAGATTAGGAGTTATAGATCCCAACCTTAGATGTGAGACATGTGGGGCCAATTATAAAGAGTGTCCTGGACATTTTGGTCATATAGAGCTTGCAAGACCAGTTATTCATGTTGGATTTGCTAAAACAATTTACAGAACATTGGAAAGTACTTGTAGAGAATGTGGAAGGATTAAGTTAACGGATGAAGAAATTGAAGACTATTTCGGTAAATTAAATATAAATGAGGCTAGAAAAAGTGAGATTGATGCGTTAATATCAGAGATACACAAAAAGGCAAAAGAAAGAATGGTATGTCCTCATTGCGGGGCTCCTCAATTTTCAATTAAATTTGAGAGACCAACAATATACTGGGAATTGAGGACTGATGAAGAAGGAAACGAATACAGGCACAGAATGATGCCAAGTGAGATAAGAGACAGGCTTGAGAAAATCCCAGATAAGGACTTACCCCTCTTAGGCCTTAATCCGGAAAATTCAAGACCCGAATGGATGGTTCTCACGGTTTTGCCCGTTCCTCCAGTTAGTGTAAGGCCTTCAATAACACTTGAGAGTGGTATAAGAGCTGAAGATGACCTTACTCATAAGCTTGTAGATATCATAAGAATTAATGCACGTTTGAAGCAAAACATCGAAGCTGGAGCTCCACAACTTATTATCGAAGATCTTTGGGATCTCCTTCAATATCACGTTACCACATACTTCGACAATGAGACTTCAGGTATTCCTCCAGCAAAGCACAAGAGTGGAAGGCCACTTAAAACCCTTGCCCAAAGACTTAAGGGTAAAGAGGGTAGATTCAGGAAAAACCTTAGTGGTAAACGTGTTAATTTCTCGGCCCGTACGGTAATTAGTCCTGACCCCATGATAAGCATAAATGAAGTAGGTGTTCCATTAATCGTTGCAATGGAACTTACAGTTCCAGAGAAAGTGACTGACTTCAATCTTGAAAAGCTCAGAAAAATGATCCTTAATGGTCCAGAAAAGTATCCAGGAGCTAATTATGTTATAGATCCACAAGGTAGAAGAATTCGTCTTATGGAGAGCAATCTAGAGACAATAGCTGACATGATTGACATTGGGTGGACAGTTGAAAGGCACCTTATGAATGGAGATGTTGTATTATTTAACAGACAACCATCTCTTCACAGAATGAGTATTATGGCTCATAGAGTTAGAGTAATGCCATATAAAACATTTAGGCTTAATTTGGCAGTTTGCCCGCCATATAACGCTGACTTTGATGGGGACGAAATGAATCTTCACGTTCCACAAACAGAAGAAGCTCAGGCAGAAGCCAGAATTTTAATGGAAGTCCAAAACCACATCTTATCTCCGAGATATGGTGGACCAATTATTGGTGGAATTCAGGATCATATATCAGGAGGGTACCTCCTGACTAGAGAGGGGGCATACTTCACCAAATATGAAGTGGAGCATATGTTAATGTTTGCAGGGGTTGAAGTAAAAGAACTTCCAAAGCCAGATAAAGTTGAGAATGGCATTGAGTATTGGAGTGGAAAGACCGTATTCTCACTTCTACTTCCTGAAAACTTGACGATATGGTACAGGAACAAGCTATGTGATGATCCTTCCCAATGTGAGCCTATTGAAAAACTTATTGAGGAGAAGCTAATCCCAAGTGAGAAAGAAGTTAAAAAAGTGGCCACAGATGGCTTTGTTTATATTTTAAAAGGTAAGTTATTAAGTGGTGCAATAGACAAAAAAGCTTACGGTAGAGAAGATGGGGAGCTACTTAATATTATAGTTAGAGAGTATGGTGTAGAAAGGGCCAGACAATTCCTTGATCAAGTAACAAAACTAGCAATATGGGTAATCACCCATAAGGGATTCACCACTGGAATAGATGATGAAGATCTTCCGGGCGAGGCCAAGGCTAGAATTAAAGAAATAATAATGGAAGCAGAGAGTAAAGTGCAAAGACTGATAGAAGCATATAAAAACGGAGAGCTGGAACCCCTGCCTGGTAAGACTTTGGAAGAAACTCTCGAAAGCAGAATAATGGCTGTTCTATCTGAAGCGAGAGATAATGCTGGTAAAGTTGCTGAGAGATATTTGGGTATGAACAACCATACAGTAATCATGGCCAAAACCGGGGCAAGAGGTAAAATCCTTAACATTACTCAAATGGCAGCCATACTTGGACAGCAGTCTATTAGAGGTAAGAGACTTTATAGAGGTTACAGGAGCAGGGTATTGAGTCACTTCAAAGCTGGTGACCTTGGTGCAAGGGCAAAAGGTTTCATCGTTAACTCATATAAGAGCGGTCTAACACCCCAAGAATACTTCTTCCATGCAATGGGTGGTAGAGAAGGTCTCGTTGATACTGCAGTTAGAACGGCTCAAAGCGGTTATATGCAGCGTAGACTTATAAATGCTCTACAAGACCTCAAAGTAGATTATGATGGAACTGTGAGAGATCCAACAGGAATTGTAGTTCAGTTCAGGTATGGTGAAGATGGTGTAGACCCAATGAAGAGTTGGGGTGGAAGAACGGTAAATATTGATAGAATTGTGACAAGAACATTGATAAAACTCAGGGAGAAGGGGTGATGATCATGGTATCACAGTCAACTATCAAGAAACTTGTAGAGGAGAAGGCATCTAGTTTGCCAGAAAGATTGAGAGAGGAATTGTTTGAGAGGTTGATACATTATAGCGGGAAATATAAACTAAAGAAAGCTGAGATAGAGGCAATAATTGACGAGGTAGTTCAAGAATATGAGCAAGCCTTGGTAGAACCGGGAGAAGCGGTGGGCACTGTAACAGCTCAGTCCATAGGCGAGCCCTCTACACAGATGACACTTAACACTTTCCACTATGCTGGTGTTGCGGAAATTAACGTTACTTTGGGTCTTCCCAGAATTATTGAAATAGTGGATGCTAGGAAAAACCCCTCAACACCAATTATGACAGTTCACTTGGATGAAGAACACAGGTACAACAGTGAAAAGGCCCTTGAGGTCGCAAAAAGAATAGAAGGGACTACTCTTGAAAGTTTAGCAAGGAGTATGACTCTAGATATACTTAACATGGAATTTGTAGTGGATATAGACCCAGAACGTCTCGAGAAAAGTGGCTTGACTATGGAAAAGATTCAAGCAAAAATTGAGCGGTCATTTAAGTCTGCTGAAATTGAAACAGAAGGAACTACTATAATAATTAGATTGAAGAAGGCTAAGAATGTTTCAACCCTTAGAAGGCTTGCCGATAAAGTTAAAAAGCATCGTTTAAAAGGACTCTCAGGCGTAGGGAAAACAGTTATCAGAAAGGAAGGAGATGAATACGTTATCTACACCGAAGGTTCAAACTTTAAGCAGGTACTTAAAGTTCCGGGTGTTGATCCCACGAGAACAAAAACAAACAATATTCATGAAATAGCTCAAGTGCTTGGTATCGAGGCTGCGAGAAATGCAATAATTGAAGAGATAGTTAACACAATGCAAGAACAAGGTCTTGAAGTTGATGTGAGACATATTATGCTCGTCGCTGATATGATGACCATTGATGGTGTTGTGAGACCCATTGGAAGGCATGGTATTGTGGGTACAAAAGCAAGTGTACTTGCAAGAGCAGCATTCGAGATTACAGTTCAACATTTACTCCAAGCTGCTGAAAGAGGAGAATTAGATCCTCTCAATGGAGTAGTGGAAAATGTTCTAATTGGTCAGCCCGTTCCAGTGGGGACGGGAATCGTTAGATTGGCAATGAAGTTACCGATTAAAAAAGCGGTGAAAGAAGAGTAGAGGAGGTGTAGGGAATGGATTTGGCATTTGAACTTAGAAAAGCTATTGAAACTGGAAAAGTGGTCATCGGGTCAAATGAAACCATGAGACTTGCTAGGACAGGTGAAGCTAAGCTTATAATCATGGCTAAGAATGCACCTAAAGAGGTTAAAGATGATATTAATTATTATGCAGGTCTCAGTAGCATACCTGTATACGAATTTGAGGGAACAAGTGTGGAGCTAGGAACTCTTTTGGGTAAACCATTCGTAATAGCATTAATGGCGATAGTAGAGCCAGGAGAAAGTAAAATACTCTCACTAGCTGGAGGTAAGTGAATATGCCACTAAAGCTAAATACAGATCAGATAAAGTACATAGCCCTATTCGAGAGTCTTACAGGAGCTACAGTACTTGACTGTTTGATTGATACAATAAAGAACAGACTAGTTATCGTAGTAAAGAATGGTGAAATGGGTTTGGCATTAGGAAAGAGAGGCAGCAATGTTAAGAGAGTACAGAGCATGATTGGCAAAGATATTGAATTGATAGAGCACTCAGAAAATCCCGAAGAATTCATTAAGAACATTTATAAAACAATGGGCGTAAGGGTTAAAAAAGTACATATAACTGAAAAGAAAAATGGGAAAAAGGTTGCCCTCCTAGATGTGAATCAGCGGGATAAACCGAGAGCCATAGGCAAAGGGGGGCAAAATATAAATCTCGTCAAAGAATTGATGGAGAGGCATCACGGAATTGAAGAAGTTGTAGTAATCTGAGGTGATGATCATGGCTGGAAAGAAAGCTCCTTATGGTGAATTTGCTGGAAGAAAGCTCAAACTTAAAAGAAAAAAGTTTAGATGGAGCGACATAACATACAAGAGAAGAGTGCTTAGGCTTAAAGAGAAGAGTGACCCACTTGAAGGTGCACCGCAAGCGAGAGGAATAGTGCTTGAGAAAATTGCAGTTGAAGCTAAACAGCCCAACTCAGGTATGAGAAAGGCCGTTAGAGTTCAGCTCATAAAAAATGGTAAAGTAATCACTGCCTTCACTCCTGGTGATGGTGCTATCAAGCATATTGATGAGCATGATGAAGTTCTCATCGAAGGAATTGGTGGTCCAAAGGGCGGATCTATGGGTGATATCCCAGGAATTAGATACAAGGTTGTCATTGTTAACAGAACTTCCCTCAAAGAAATAGTTAAGGGTAAGAAAGAAAAGCCAAGAAGGTGATGCTCATGGCCAAGTCATTAGAAGAGAGATTTTTTGTGCCTAAGGACCTCAAAGTCTTTGGAAGATGGAGTGTTGAAGAAGTAGTTGTTGAAGACCCATCTCTTAGACCTTATATTAACCTTGAACCAAGGATTCTTCCCCACAGTCATGGAAGATATGCAAAAAAGCAATTTGGTAAAACGAACATTCATATAGTTGAGAGGCTCATAAACAAGGTAATGAGAAGCGGTGCTTCAAGTTATAAAATTGGCGGGCACTTCATGAGAAGAGAGCACCGCTCATTAATGAGCAAAAAGATGAAAGCCTATGAAGTTGTAAAAGAGGCATTCAAGATAATAGAAAATAAAACAAAGCAAAACCCACTTCAAGTTCTCGTTAAGGCGATTGAAAACTCCTCCCCAAGGGAAGACACTACAAATATCATGTTTGGTGGAGTTAGATATCACTTGGCAGTAGATATTTCTCCAATGAGAAGGCTTGATGTCGCTTTAAGAAACATTGCCCTCGGTGCATCAGCGAAGTGCTATCGCAATAAGGTTAGCTATGCTGAAGCCTTGGCTGAAGAAATTATAGCTGCAGCTAACAAAGATACAAAGAGCTTCGCATACAGCAAGAAAGAAGAAATTGAGAGGATTGCACAATCCTCAAGGTGAGCTCTTTTATTTCTTTTTCAACTGCATATCAATTACGCTATCTCCTCTGTATCTTTTAAATCCCTCAGAGAACTCAATTTCGGCTTTTATGGTAATTAAAATCGCTTTTGTTCTTTCCAAGGGTATCACAATAAAGTCTAATCTTGTGCTCCTACTCTCTGAAAGCCGAGGTCGGGGATTTCTAATACAGCAGAATTTGGATCATCCTTACTCCTCTGCAATTTTAGAGGATTCCAAGGATATCCATCGGGAGTCTTTAAATAAACTTCCGCACTAACATTTGGTGTTATAACAAGCTTTAGGCTCCTAGTTTTCCATCCATCTCTATGCCACACATGAACTCGGAAAGAAATTACATCCTCTGAGTAATAGCCTCTCTCCATAAGGGAAAGAGTTGCAGCCCTTTCGCCTTTTGAATCATAAAAGTTGGAATGGACTTCATCAGGTTCTCTGACTTCTTCGTTTCTGAGACTTTCGACTGAAAGAGCCTTAACGCTCAATGCACAAACTACAAGCAATAGGATTATGGATATCGGCAGTTTAGAACTTTTCTTCATACCTATCCACCATTAAGTATTTTTATACTTTTGACGTATTTATGTGTTTTCATTGTTAGGTAGTAATGCTCGAGATTTTAGAAAAGCTTCATAGTAGGCTTTTTCCTATCATTTCCTTTGGCTTCTCCACGCCAAAGAACTTCAGTATTGTGGGAGCAATATCATAAAGAGTCGGATTTTCTAAGTTTGCTTTCTCAAAACCCCATAAAATAAGCGGAACCTTTATCACGGGCTTATTTAAAGACCCATGCATGCCTTTTACCCAGTGACTTGGGCCTTTTATTCCATCGCAAAACCTGTGGGAACAGAACCAGTAACCTTCTTTGGCAGAAACAATGAGCTCTCCACTGTTTGGAGTATTTAGGTGTGGTAAGTCCTCTCTGAAAAAGACGTACTTTACACCGGGAGCTCTTTTCAATATTGAATATACCTCCTCGGCTTCTGCGGGGTTTTTTAGATAAACGTGTACTCCTCCCCCAGATGAGACTCTAAGGGTCTCGATGCTATGTTTCTTGAGATAGTTTTTCAGGTTCACCCACGTGTGAACATTTTCCTGCCCGTGATCGGCAAATATTATAAACGCATACTCGTCCCTAAGTCTCTCCCACAAAACGTTTAGTGCTGTATCTACGGTTTCAACGGCTTTCATAGCTTCATCGCTCAAAGGTCCATAATCGTGTTGCATTCCATCAATCGAGCAGAGGTGGACTAAAAGCAAATCGGGTTTGCATTCTTCATAGAGATACAGAGCCGAATTCAAAACCCAGCGATCTTTTCTCCAGTCTCTCCCATATTCTCTATAAAGAGTATCATCATTGAAGAATGGTGGAAAGATTCTAACGTGGGTGCCGCTGAAGGGAGGCATTGTATAGCCACTAACAGAAGCGCTTCTTATTCCCCTTTCTCTGAGAATATCAACTACGGTTTTTGTCGTTATGATCTTGTGGGGATTAAAAGCAATTTCATAGTCGTAGAAATTTACCTTTCTATCAGATATTCTATCGTAATAACCGTTTTCCACAACGCCATGAATCCTCGGAGGAACCCCGGTAACTACGCTTGTATGAACTAAATCCGTAAGTGTGGGAAATATTGACTCAACAACTTCAAAAAATCCTTTCTCTACCAGCTCACTTAAAAACGGCATGTGTTTTAAATTGTAAACTCCACTACCATCGATGCTTATAAGCGCGAGTTTTCTCCTCATAAAGTAAGCTACGAAAAGTGGGTTAAAAAGTTTAACTTTGGTGGAGCTTGAAGTAGGTTGTATCTCTACTATTCCTTTTGGACAACTTCAATCTCTTCCAATTTTGGAAATTCTCTTAAAAGCAATGCATATTGTTTCTCTTCAAGGGCTTCTCTCTTTACTGGAATGACTGTTACGGTATCGGTAAGGGTGGAGTAATCTTTCAGAGATGTGAGGAACTTAAACACCGATTCAAAGCCATTCTCTATCATTAAGTACTCAAAACCATCAATTATGATGCTTTTTGGTCCTTTTTCTGATCTCATAAAAGAGATTAGTTCGTGTGCAAAGCGTTCAAGATTGTGTGGATGAATCGCGTCGGGGACTTCAACTTTTGCTAACCATATAACTGGAACTTCGACTCCTAGTTTTGATTTTAAGTCTTCAGGTTTTTGTCGTGTTATTATGATAGCTTTTCTTCCTTGTAGCAGAGTTTTGCATTTTTCGTAGAATCTTTTTTGCTCTGTTATATAAACTCCTGAGGGAATGATCTTAGCAAGTTTGCCAGGTAATGGTTGAACAATAGGTATAATTCTATATTTTTGAATTAAACTCCTAAACAGCTTTATCCAAGCATAGACTAGAATGATCCCAAAAATGTTTATCAGGAAATTAGCGATGCTATTTAATATCCTAGCAGTTTTTTCATCTACCTCAATGAGACCTGCTCTATCTAAGTTTAGGGGTAGAAAGAATAACTTTGATATAGCATAAATGGCGAAACTAATTATCAACAGGTCATAAAACCGAAGAATATGTTGTGGAGCTCTTTTCTTAAGTTCTCTACGAACTAAGAGGGCCAAAAATACGATAATAAACCGAAGAATTAAATTCCCAATTGCAGCGGCAGCCCCTATTAGATCAGCCATAGTCTATCCCTTCTTGGAAGACTCTCTAGCCGAATAAAGCAATTTTATATTAGGCTTTGGAAGTATATAAAGGTTATCTAAGTTTTAAGTAATAATCGAGGGTTCTCTGCTTTCTCAATTGTAGAATCCAGCTTTTTTCCAGATATTTCTCAAGCTTCAGCTCGAGTAACTTCTTGAGTTCATTAAGGGCTTCTTGGAGTGTGTTAAATCTTCCCACCGGGTTCCCCATGGCCTTTTTGACTCCAACCCTTATCTGCCATACCCCTACTGGGGCATAATACTTTGGGGTTACTTCTCTGAAGACTATTATTCTCGCTTGTCTTCTTCTCTGCCTGAGACTTTCAAGAACACTCAGTCTAGCCGCATAATAAGCCCCGGTAGTCTCTTCAGCGTAGCCTTTAATTCCGCGAAAGTCCTCATAATCGTGAATTACTTTCGGTTCATCACTTCCAAAAAGAGAACCCTTAAGCCATACTTCAAGGAGCTCAAAAGCATAAGTTTCAGGCATTAAAATAACTGCATATCTGTTGCCTAGGAATTCGTGAAAGTAAAGCTCAAATTCATTTATGGGTTCATAATGCAGAATTTCTTTCCTTAGCCTTTTACCTATTGTATCTTGCACCGCCGTGATGCTCCACCTTGTTGGAACGAGCTTTCTGTTGATTCCAAGAAGGCCAGCTGAGAGAAGCCTTATTATGTAATACTCATCAAAGCTCCAGTTATATAGACGCATAATGGCTGTTTCAGCTTTTAACTCGTCATTAACGATGTAGTCCGTTCTTTTTGGAATTTTTGGATTTTCAGTGAGTTCAAAGTCGAGGAGTTCGGCTTTTGGGCCCACAGGAGGTGCAAACTCACTTGGAAGAACTTTTAGAATGGGTCTCTTCTTAAGCAAAATTTCACTATCAACTGGCCTTACTGACATTGCTAGTTCTTGAACTTCACTTAAAATTCTTTCACTCTTTCTAACATTAACATCAGCTTTCATCTCTCCCATCACAAGTAGAGAACGGTAATACAGGATATCTTTAATTCTCTTGTTTTCCCATTTTAGAGGGCTATCGAGGTGGGAAGTGTTCCCCTCGATTGGTGGCACAAGAGGGCCAATTCGAACTTTGGGGTAACCATATTCTCCAACAAAGATGCTGGGGGGAGATGAACCGAAAATATCCCTGCGATTTATTCGCTCCTCTATGGTCTTAGCTACTCTAAATCGTTCGAGAATTGGACAGGTAGGTCGACCACACAGTAGTTTTCTCCCTTTGCAAATAGCACACAATTTTGAGTTAAAGAGCTCCATCAGTTTTAAATAGCGAGGAGGAGTATTTATATCTATCCTCAGCGTTGCCGTTTGCGAAAGATTTAAATACCCTCCCAAACTCCTTAATGTTGAACGTGCCGCGGTAGCCTAGCCTGGTATGGCGTCGGCCTGCTAAGCCGATGGGCGTGGTCCCTCCGGGGTTCAAATCCCCGCCGCGGCGCCAAAAAACTTCTTTGAGTAAAATGCCGGGATAGCCTAGAGGCGAGGCGGCGGACTGCAGATCCGCTTTACGGGGGTTCAAATCCCCCTCCCGGCTCCAGTTTAGAGGTTTTTTAGACCTGAGCCAGTGAGGGGTATTAGAACTTTTGAACCCGTTTCAAAGTATCCCTCTTCTAAAAGGGACTTGAATGCACCATAGGCCGTTGCAGATGTGGGTTCTACCAAAAACCCCATAGAAGTCAATTCTTTTAGGGCACTGCTTATCTCTTCATCGCCAACAGAAATACAAGTTCCTGCGGTCTCCTCTAGGATTTTGAGCATCTGTTCTTTTCGTGGTGGTTCTGGAATTGCTATTCCCTCTGCAAGTTTGCTCTCTTCATGACTTTTTTCACATAAGCTCTCGTAACCTTTTCCCTGAACAGCTATCATTTTGGGGATTTTGCTATTTCCAAGGATATGTAGCTCTTTAAATCCTTTGTAAAGGCCTAAAAATAGGCTTCCACTACCTACAGGAGTCATGGCATAATCTACATTTCCAATTTGTTCATAAACTTCATATGCGGCTACTTTTGTTCCTTCAATGAAATAGGGATTGTACCAGTGGGAGATATACAGGCCCTTCTCGAAGCTTACTGCTTTTTTATGTACTTCCATTCTTGAACCCTTTATTTCGTGGACTTCAGCTTCTAATCGCTTAAGAAGCTTTTTCTTTCCTTCACTTGTGTGATCTGGAATGAAGAGGTGAGCTTTTATCCCCTCGCTTTTTGTAAATAGAGCTAAGCTTAGGGCTGCATTTCCAGAGGAATCCAGAGTTACTTCATTTATTCCATTTTCTTTAAGTTTGGATATTGTTACGTAAGTTCCTCGGTCTTTAAAGGATCCACTTGGCATGAGGTACTCAAGTTTGAAGAAAACTTTAATCCCTTTTATTTCTCTTTCGACGGTTGGAGTTATTGGAAGCCTTAAATGTGGTAGAAATTCTTCCTTTACAGGAATGAAATGAAGGTATCGTCTCACGTCTAAGTATTCTCTCTTAAGTGAAGAGTCAAAATCACCTCCAAATTCTTCGACATAGTCCAAAACCCCTCCACAGTCACACATAATTTTGAAGCCTTTATGCATCTTTCCACATTTCTGGCATCTTAACATAATATCACCCTCTTGTTATATGGGTTTCTTTTATATAGGTCTTTTTCAAAATAATTGTGGGGGTGGCGACATGAAGAAGTTTATGCCTGCAGATAGACCTCAAACTGAAGAAAGGTATCAATATCATATAGCTTGTAAACCTGGAGATGTTGCGAGATATGTGCTCCTTCCAGGTGACCCAGAGAGGGTTCCTAGGATAAGTGCACTTTGGGATGAAGCAAAAGAAATAGCTTTTCATAGAGAGTACAGAACTCACACTGGAAAATACAAAGGGGTGCCGATAAGTGTTGTTTCAACAGGGATTGGAGGACCATCAGCAGCAATAGCTATTGAAGAACTTGCAGCTATAGGGGCTGATACTTTCATTAGGGTAGGTTCTACCGGTGCAATTCAACCCGGAATTGAAATTGGCGATTTGATAATAGCAAAGGCAGCTGTGAGGCTTGAAGGAACATCGAAGCAGTATGTAAGGGCCGAATATCCCGCAAGTGCAGACATTGAGGTCACTTTGGCATTGATTGAAGCTGCTGAAACTTTAGGAGTTAAGTATCATGTAGGAATAACTGCCTCTACTGATAGCTTCTATGTGGGACAAGCGAGACCTGGATTAGATGGTTACTTCCCAAGTTTTGCAAAGCACCTTATAGATGATCTAAGGCAGGCTAAAGTTACGAACTTCGAGATGGAAGCTGCAACACTGTACACTTTGGCGAACATTTATGGCCTCAGAGCTGGCTGTGTCTGTGCAGTCTTTGCGAATAGAATAACGAATGAGTTTGGAAAAGCTGGGGAAAAAGAAGCGACATTGGTTGCAAGTGAAGCTGTCAAAATCCTTCACGAATGGGACGAAGAGAAAGAGAAAAAAGGCAAAAAAGTCTGGTTCCCAAGTTTGAGGAAGCTTTAACCCTTCTTTTTTATTTAATTAAGGAATTCTGGAGTTCTTGAGCTTCAATACTAAATGTCTTTCCATAGTCCTCAAAGTCAATCGATTTTATTACTTGGAAGTGTATTTTCCTTTCCGATAGCAGCACAAGGAAGCTCCTGCTCGAATGTTCCCTGAACTCCTGAAGAATTTCTTCGTTTATAAGTGATGTGTTAATTAAAGTTACCAGTATCCTTTTTTCATTACCAAGGAAAGGTCGTATTATTGTTCCGAAAAACGTTTCTAGGGCCCTAGGATCATCTTCGTAAAGCTTTATAAGCTTCTCAATTCCAACAACAATTCTTATGCCAAACTCATTATCTTCTTCCCTTTGAAACTCTTTAAGAGCTTCCAGATACTGTTCTCTCCATATGGAAATCTCACTTTTTAGCTCTATTCTCTTGAGAATTTTGCCTGTTTTTATTATTCCACCGAATTTAATTACTGGTAAATTTTCTATAAAAGATGAGTCAATACCTGCAAGCTCAAGATGGGCTTTTAAAAGGTGAAGTTGGTCAAGTATGTCAACCAGAAGTACTTTCGTGTTTCTTTGCTTTCTCTGCTTTACATAGTTAATGATGGTGCAGAAGGTAAGGTGAATTGGCTCGGAAGAAGTATGCTCCACCAAGACATCTTCTCCCTTTCTTATTTTTTTAAGCTGATTAAAAATATCTCTCTCAAAAGTTTCCATGTTTCTCGCCCTCCTATGGATTTTGTCATATGAATATTCTAAAATTGAAATAGTTCATCCTATATGGGATACTCATGGGACTATAAAAAGTTTCTTACGAATATTTTTAGGTTATATATAGCATTACTTAAAATGCAAAACCTTTGCCAATATTAGGTAAATAAACTTCAACGAACACAGAAAAAAACACTCCTAATCAAAAGTCCAAAAGCTCCAAGAATGCCCTGCCGTGTTTTAGGCTTGTTGAGTTTACTTGTTTGAGATGCTCTAAAAAAGAAGGTTACTTCTAAAGGAATGGTGCGGGGGACGGGATTCGAACCCGCGTAGCCCTACGGCACCGGATCTTAAGTCCGGCCCCTTTGGCCAGGCTCGGGCACCCCCGCTCATAAGTGAAAGAGCGAGGTTTGATTAAAAAGCTTTCGGTACTAAAGATAAAAAGGTAAAGCTTAAAAAGAAATGTTTGTAAGTGAACACAGTCAAGATCATGGAGGGATTAAAATGGCGAGGTTTCCTGAAGCTGAGGCAAGAATATTTAGGAAGTATATATGTATGAGATGCGGTGCCACTAACCCTTGGAAAGCAGAGAAGTGTAGGAAGTGTGGTTACAAGGGATTAAGAGCAAAAGCCAAAGAACCTAGAGGAGGAGTTGGACGTTAGCTTCATTTGAGCTTTTCTAAAAGCTCTTCTATAAATTTTATTCCTTCTTCGAGGAGCTTTTCTCCCTTTTCAGTGAGTTTGTAATATTTTCTTGAGGGCCTTCCAGTCTCACTTTCTTGCCATTCTGAGGTGACATATCCGTCGTGTTCGAGCTTATAAAGTACAACATAGCTACTTACTGTGGCAGGTTCAAATCCAAAGTTTTCTCTAATTTTGTTTTTAAGTTCATAAGCATACATTGGTCGGTCTTTTAAAAGTCTAAGAATGTACATCCACAGGACTTCTTTTGTTATTTTTTCTTTTAATCTTTCCATAGGGGTTGTCATTTGTATCACCTTCAATGGTGCATATTATTTGAGTTTAAAACTTTTTAGTTGTATAAATATTTTAGCTTTCATAACATTTAAGCATTTTGTAATCAGCGAATCAAGACACAAAAGTATTTAATCCTAAGTTTCTAAAAAGTGAGTGGTGAAGCACCATGAATTTTGACTTTAGTGGAATAATGGGTGATATGAGTATTGGAGCCGTGGTGGGCTTTATAACTGGTTATGCACTTAAAAAGTTCATAAAAATAGTGCTCACATTAATAGGAGTTTATTTATTAAGTCTTTTTTGGCTTCAGCAAAAGGGAGTCATAACTATTAACACCGATGCACTCTTCAATCTTGCAGAAAGTGCGACTACATCAACTTTAACATTGGCAGATAAGGTAGTGGGGATTCTTCCAGGCACAGGGGCCTTTGTCGCTGGATTCTATCTTGGGTTCCGCAAAGGTTAAATCCTGCTTTATTTATTTTCTTTTATGAGCTATGAGAAGAAACTCATGGTGCGGCATTCTATAGCGAGTATAATTGCTCTTGCACTTTTCGGTGCTAGTAGGTTCATTTATAGCGCGGTTATTTCTCGGAGGTTTGGAGTAGAAGTGCTTGGTATAGCAAATTCTCTAATCTCTCAGGCCTTTTTGATTGCAATACCATTAAGCTTTTTTGCAGTTGCTTTGGGCAAGTATGCATCAGAGTTTTTGGCAAAGGGAGAGGATAGTAGAATAAGATCCATAGCCACATGGGGATTTTCATTTCCTTTTTTAGGGATACTTATAGGACCGTTTAATATTTATCTTGCTCTTTTGTCAACCCTGAGAGCATTTCAATTGACATTTAGAAGCTTTATTTATGGCCTCCACAGGGGAGAAGTATATGCTTATACAATGATCTTGGCGTTTTTCTTCTTTCTTGGCGGTTTCATATCTGAGAATTATTATCTTCCTTACATAGTCCTTCTCTTAACTATCTCGCTTTTTGCATTTTTTTATTTAGTTAAGAATGGGCTATTTGGAAGACCAAAAGCTAGAGATTTTAAGCTTCTTGTGAATTATTCTTCTTTTGCATTTCTTGGGACTCTTTCTGGAGTTTTTTTAGTCCAAGGCCCTTATTTTTTGAGTGAAAAACTGGCCAGCCCAAGGGTTGCTGGCATTGTCTCAGCCTCTCTTTCCTCAGCTTTTTTGCTTACTTATCTTCCTCAGGTTTTCCAATCAGCGGTAATGCCCCTTTATTCCTATAAATATGGGAAAGATGAAATGGATTATGTAAAAAGACTCGCCGAGAGTTCTACGAGAATCCTCTCATTTTTTGTGGCCATTATAGTTTTTATTCTCATTCTCTTGGGAAGAGAGATCCTTTCGATAATTTTTGGGTTTAACCTTGGTAATGAATTTTACTTGGCCCTTATGGCAATTGAAACATATATTGCCTATAATCCAAGCATAGTTGCCCTAAACTCAACAAAATACGTGAAATATGGGACTTTTGTGGCACTTTTTGGGGCGTTAGCTTCTTCTATTTTTTGGCTATTGTTGATAGCACCATTTGGAGAATATGGAGCTGTTGGAGGTTTGTTCTCTGGCTACTTAATTATACTTATTGGTACGGCACTTATTTCACGTAAAAAGCTTGGTGTTTCTTTTAATTCTTATTTTCCTTTTGCGACCGCTCTTTTATTCCAAAGTTTGATTTTTATGTCGAAGATAGCTGTTTTAGCCGGGTTCGGTGTATATTTAGTACTTAGGAGAAATGAGATACGGGAGTCTCTGGAAGTTTTTAAATCCCTCTGGATTGAAAGACAATAGAGGTTCTACATTGGAGAGTTCTTAGAAGTGGTGGCGCCCCGGCGGGGATTTGAACCCCGGACCTTGAGGTCCGCAGCCTCACGCCCTATCCAGACTAGGCCACCGGGGCATCCAAGGAAACTTTTGGAGGAGGCCTTATAAAATTTGCCTAACAATATTATTGAGGTGATCTAATGAACAGGCTCAATAAATTTTTGGGATACCTCGAGGAGTACAGTGGGGCATTAATAACTCCGGGAACAAACCTTTACTATCTAACCGGAATTTCTCCTCAGGCAACAGAAGAGAGGCTTTTCCTTTTGGTAATAAACAAAGGGGGTGAAAGCACTCTAATAGCACCCAAATTATATGAAAATGAAGTTGACTGGGAGAGCACAATATTCTGGAGTGATGAGGAAGATCCCTATAAGCTCCTTAAAAAAGTCCTGACGTTGTTAAACTTAACGAGTGGTAGAATTCTGGTGGAGGATACAATGAGGGCGAGCTTTCTGATTAACATTGAGAAGCTTTTGAGAAACTACGAGCTTGTCCCCCTAAGCAATGTTACTAGGGAAATGAGAATGAGAAAAGACGAAGAAGAAATAAAGTTGATGAAAAAAGCAGCTCAGATAGCGGATGAAGTTTTCTATGAGATGATAAGTAGAGGCCTGGATGGCAAAAGTGAGAAGCAGGTGGCACTGGAGATTGAGTTTTTGATTCGAGAAAAGGGCGATGGGATCTCATTTGCTCCTATAGTTGCAGCTGGTGAAAATGCAGCAAATCCTCACCATACTCCCAGTGAGAGGAAAATAAGACGTGGAGACATTGTGGTGCTCGACTTTGGAGCAAAATACAGAGGATACTGCTCAGATATAACACGAACCGTAGCAATTGGAGAGATTAATGAAAAACTCAGAGAGGTGTATGAAGTCGTTAGAGAGGCCCAAGAAAGGGCTTTTCAAACGGTTCGCGAGGGAATAAGGGCTAGGGAAGTTGATAGTGTAGCGAGAGAATACATATCGGCCAAAGGTTATGGAGAGTATCTCATTCATAGGACAGGCCACGGTTTGGGCCTGGATGTTCATGAAGAACCTTACATAGGCTCAAAAAATGAAAGGGTGCTCGAGAGGGGCATGACATTCACCATCGAACCCGGAATTTATATCTCCCAGCTTGGAGGGGTGAGGATAGAGGACGATGTTGTGGTAGAAGGGAAAAAAGGGAGAAGACTGACGAATGCAGAGAGAGAGTTAATAAAGCTTTGAACCTCCTACATACGCTTCCAGAACTTTTATATTTTTCAGTTCCCTTTCCTCCACCTCAAAGGGGTCTTTATCAACAATAATAAAGTCTGCGAGTTTCTCCTCTTCAAGTGTCCCGAGCTCATTTTCGGAATGCATTATGTACGCGGAGCCATAGATGTAAAGATGCAGGGCTTCTTCAAGAGATACGCACTCTTCTTCTGTGTATTTGTAGGTCTCAATGCCCTCGAATTTCCCCCTAGTTACCGCTGCATACACCGTCTCCCACGGGTTTACTACCTCTATTGGAGAGTCTGTCCCAAAGCCTATTGGAATGCCTTTTTTGAGCATGCTGTTAAATGGGTAAATCCACTTGGCCCTCTCTTTTCCAACTCTTTGCACAGCCCACCAGTCACTTATCACGAATCTCGGCTGCACCGAGACCACAACCCCAAGTTTTTTCATTCTCTCTATCTGATCCTCTCTGATAATTGAAGCATGCTCTATGCGGTATCTCTCTTCCCCAAATTTTTCATAAATGTCCAGCACCATGTCAATGGTTCTATCCCCTATTGCATGGACTGCCATTTGGAGACCTAGTTGTTGTGCTTCTTGAACGATTGTTTCTAGCTCTTCTTTGCTTATATTGGGATGGCCGCTTGTAGGAGCATCTTCATAGGGTTTAGAAAGCCATGCTGTTCGAGCTCCAAGGCTCCCATCAGCAAGAATCTTTATCCCCATGATCTTTACCCTCTTACTTCCAATATTTTTAGTAAGGCCAAGTTTTTTCAATTCCTCAAGAAGGGAGGGATTGAGGTATACAAACACCCTAATAGGGAGCTTTCCTTCGCTATCTAATTCCAAAAGTGCCCTAAGGCTTTTTTCGTTTACACTCACGAAGCCAATGCTTGTAACTCCTTGAGAGAGCGCAAACTTGGCTCCTTCTTCAATAAATTGTTTGTAGTCTTCAATCGTTAGATTTTGGTTGATTACATCTCTAACCCTCTCTAAAGCGTTTTCTTTTACTATTCCCCTTTCCAGATCTACGTCTTCCCCTTCCTCAAGCCCTATGAGCTCAATTGCCTTTGTGTTTAGAACCGCCGCATGGAAGCATGTACGAGACAGAAATACCGGCCGGTCTTTAATAACCTCATCTATGTCTTCCTTTGTTGGATATCGCCCCAAATCTTCTTGGTCCCATCCGAAGCCGAGAATCCATGTTGTCTTCACGCTTTCTGCATATTTTTTGAGCTTTTCCTTAAACTCATCGATACTAGTTGTTCCATTGAGATCCAACATGTGCAGAGACTGACCGAGGGAGTTTAGGTGCGTATGAGAATCTATAAACCCCGGCAAAATCGTTTTTCCTTGAAGGTCTATTATCTCTCCTCCAAGTTCTTTGACAATTTTGGTAGCTTTTTTGCTATCTCCAACATAGAGTATTTTCTCATGTGCTATTACAATTCCATCTGCAACTTTCTTTGGTTGAAAAGATGTGTAGATTTTTCCGTTGACAAAGGCATGGATCAATTTACTCACCCATAATTTTTTCATTATTTTATTTATATCATTGATGGTGGGGAAAAAGTCTTAAAGAGTGAGATTAATAATGAAATAACCGATGACGAGCGGTTTCGGAACTGAAGGGTGATGTGACCAGCTATCGCTGAGGCTCATATTTATAAATTCGGTCGGTAATCATAAGCCCGGTGAAGATAAATGTTCGGGAAACTTAAGGAAAAATTAAGCTTATTCGTTGATAAAGTTGCTCAGACTGAAATAAGCGAAAAGGACGTTGAGAATGCCCTTTGGGACCTTGAACTGGAACTCTTAGAGGCAGATGTTGCATTGGAAGTCGTAGATGAGCTCAAGGAGAGAATAAAGGAAAAGCTTGTGGGCCAAAAGGTTAAGATAGGTACTAACAAAAGGAATATTGTTGAAAACGCTGTTAGAGACGCTGTTTTGGAAGTTTTAACCCCTGAAAGGCATATAGATCTTTTGGAAATGATAAAGTCAAAGGAAGAAAAGCCATTTGTAATAGTTTTTGTAGGGTTCAATGGAGGCGGAAAAACAACTACAATAGCAAAACTGGCCAACTGGCTTAAGAAAAATGGTCTAAGTGTTGTTATAGCTGCAAGTGATACCTTTAGGGCCGGTGCAATAGAACAGGTGGAAGAACATGCAAAAAGAGTTGGAGTTAAGGTTATTAAGCATGGATATAAGTCGGATCCAGCTGCAGTAGCGTATGATTCCATAGAACATGCAAAGGCAAGAGGTATCGATGTAGTTTTAGTTGACACCGCTGGAAGAAATGAATTAAACAGAAACCTGATGGATGAAATGAAAAAAATAGCAAGAGTCACTAAGCCTGATCTTGTTATTTTTGTTGGAGATTCCCTCGCTGGAAATGCTATATTAGAGCAGGCAAGGCAGTTCAATGAGGCAGTTAAGATAGATGGAGTTATTTTAACAAAACTAGATGCAGATGCAAGAGGGGGAACAGCTCTAAGTGTAAGTCATGCTATTGGGGCTCCGATACTTTTTGTTGGGATTGGCCAAGGATATGATGATTTGATACCCTTTGATGAAAAATGGATACTGGAGAAGATTTTCGGTGAGTGATAATGGAGCTGCTTTTATTTTTTAGAACCTTTCTTTATGTGTTTGGAACTCTCTTTGCAGTGATGAACCCTATTGGGGCAGTTCCAGTGTTTTTATCTATTATTCAACACTGTAAATCCTATGAAGGAATGATAAGCCTAGCAAAGAGAACATCTGTGGCTGTTTTTGTGACTTTAACAGCTTTTGCACTTTTGGGTGAGTGGATATTCAAGTTTTTCGGTTCTACAATAGATGCATTTGCAATTGCAGGAGGAATTTTACTTTTCAGAATGGCCTTGGAGATGTTGAGTGGTAACTTATCAACTGTGAAGATAAGTCATGAGGAGGAAGAGGAAGCGGTAAATTTAAGCGAGATCGCTATAGTCCCCTTGGCAATCCCCTTGATATCTGGTCCCGGTTCAATAACTACCGTGATGATACACATGGCAAAAAATGCCAGCTATTTAGGGAAAGCAGCTGTAATGCTTGCTATTCTTATCACAAGCTTCCTAGTTTACGTAGTGCTTAGGTCAGCGGAAAAAGTGCAACAAAGGCTCGGTAAAGTTGGAATAAGGCTTATAACAAGAATGATGGGACTTATATTAGCTTCAATGGCTGTTCAGCTTGTAATCAATGGAATTAAAGGAGCTTTTGGACTCTAATCGCAAATTTTTTAAATTTTTTAGGTAGACCTAATTGAAGGTGAGAATTTGATAATTGCGGAAAACTTGACTATCTATTATGATAGGCAGAAAGCAGTCGAAAATGTAACATTTAAACTAGATAGTGATCAAACTCTTCTTTTACTTGGGCCTAATGGGGCAGGTAAGACTACTCTTTTAAGAGCAGTTGCAGGCCTTCATCAAAACTATAAAGGAACCCTTTTAGTCTTTGGAAAGCCTCCCATTGAGAGCAGGAATGTTATCTCCTACGTTCCCCAAAGTTATTCTTTGAATGAAAGAGTGCCCTTAACAGTAATTGAAGTAGTTGCTATGGGGGCATTATACAAAAGAGGTCTCATGCACTTTAATATCCCAAGAAATCTTTTAAGGGAGGCAACAGAGGCACTGGAGTTTGTAGGCCTTGGAAGTTTAAAAGATAAAAGGTTTTCAGAACTTAGTGGTGGTCAAAAGCAGAGAGTATTGCTTGCTAGGGCACTTATCTCTAAACCTAAGCTTCTCCTTCTGGATGAACCATTATCTGCCCTTGATCCCAGCGCGAGGGTAGAGGTGGTTTCGGTACTTGCGAAAATAAAGCAGGAGATAGGATTAGCAATGATCATAACAACACATGACCCAAATCCTCTAACAGAAATAGGGGATAAGATAATGCTCCTCAATAAGGAGTTGATAGCATTTGGTTCTCCAGAGGAAGTTCTCAGAGATGAAATAATTACCAAAGTTTATGGTTCACAATCCAAGGCTATTAAAGTGGGAAAAAGAATGTATTGCTTTATAGGTGATGTCCATCTGCACAGGGGGGAGAGAAAGTGATTCCAGAATATTTGTTTAGGGCCCTCCTGGGTGGTATAATGGTGAGCATTTTGTTAGGTATGCTAAGTCCTTTGATAAATATGCGGGGCTTAGCATTCTTAACGCATGCTACTTTTCACTCTCTTCTCTTTGGAGCAGTTTTGGGCATGATACTTGGGCTGATTTTTGAAAATTCCTCTTTAATACTTTGGGTAGCATTAGTAATAACAATATTCGTAGTTGCTTCAATAGCCTTTCTAGAAGAAAAAGGTTTTAGTAGTGATACGGCAATAGGAATAATAGCGAGCTTCATAGCTGGATTTACAGTTTTGGCCTTTGGGATTTTGTATAAAGTCATGGCCACTAGGCCTTATTTTGCTCTCTCCCAAAGCATAGTTTCTTACCTCACAGGGGAGCTTTTCTTGATCACCATTAATGACCTTCTTTTCTTGGTCTTAGGAGGAGCATTGATATTTTTTGTCATGCTGTTGTTTTATAGGGATTTCTTATATGTGAGCTTTGATGCTGAGGGCCTTGAAAGTTATTCTGGAAATGCAAAGCTCTATCTTACTCTCCTTTACATAATAGTCGGAGCTACAGGAGCGTTGATAGTTAGGACTGTTGGATTAATTACCCTACAAGTTATCGCTGTTTTACCCGGTGCAATAGCGTTAATGCTTAGTAATGATCTTAGAAAGATTCTAGGAATTAGTTTAGCTTTAACACTCTCCATTCAAATACTTTCCATAATATTGGCATATCTTACAAACATTCCACCAAGCGGAATAGCTACAATAATGCTTGGATTTGTTTATGGGGGTTTGGTTCTCAGGAGGTAGGAATATGAAACTTGGAGGAATAGATGAAGCTGGGAGAGGGCCTGTAGTAGGGCCACTTGTTATAGCTGCTGTAGTTATTGATGAATCAAAAATTGAAAAGTTTGAGGCCTTGGGGGTTAAGGACTCAAAGAAGTTGAGCCCAAAGAAAAGGGAGGAACTCTTTGAGAAGATAATAGAACTTGTTGATGATTATTTCATACTTGAACTATCTCCGGAGGATATAGATAAGAGGGAAGGAACAATGAATGATTTTGAGGTTGAAAACTTTGCTAAAGTTTTGAACTCTCTTAAAATTAAGCCTGATCTTGTTTATATAGATGCAGCTGACGTGAACGAAGAGCGATTTGGGATTGTTGTAAGGGAAAAACTCTCTTTCTATCCAAAAATAATAGCGGAACATAAAGCAGATTCTAAGTACATCCCCGTAGCTGCTGCTTCAATACTCGCTAAAGTTACAAGAGACAAGGCAATAGAAAGACTCAAAGAAATTTATGGAAGTATAGGTTCAGGGTACCCGAGTGATCCCATTACAAGAAAGTTTTTGGAAGAATACTACAAAGAACACGGAAGCTTCCCTCCTGTGGTGAGGAGAAGCTGGAAAACATTGAAAAAGATTGAAGAAAAGTTACAAAAAGAAAAGAATCAATCTAACCTCTTAAATTTCTTAAAAAAGTCCTAAAACTTCCAATCTTATCCCATAACCATATTAAGATCTCTTTTATCCACTCCCAGTAAATTCTGAGAGAGTTCTCAAAGTACTCCCATTTTATTATATCATAGGCCATTACTCCCAAAGTAACTGCTCCTGCTGGCACTAATGGCGTTGCATAGAAGCTAAATTGAGTTTTACCTCCCAAAAGCCATTGTAAACCATAAAAAGCTATTGTGCTCCAAAAGATTCCGAAGGGTATTAAGAGTTTTTTTCTTCTTATGGCGGCATATGGGATTGCAAATATGAACACTGCCATGGAGAGCATTAGGATAGGATCAGTGACTGCAAAGATATCTGGATTATAATGGAACGCAAAAGGCCTTAAGCTTATAAACCATTCCCAGAAGGGTGAATTTGCCGGATGACTGCCTTTGTAGCTCAGGTGCCATCCAAAACTTCCAATAAAATCTGAAAGCCAGGGAAAGAAGCCTATGCTAGCAATTATGGGAATCTGCGGAATTAAGAATCCTGTTACCGGGAGGAGAAATAGCGAGGTGAATAGCTTTTTAAGTTCGATTTTGGATTTTAAGGTTTTTATTAGTATAATTGGATAAGAAAATGCTCCATTCAATTTTGTAGCTGCTGCAAGGCCAATAGAAATACCACTGGAATTGTATTTTTCTGAAATTAAAAGATACATGAAAAGGGTTGTAAAGAATGCTACGTGAATATCAAGCATGCCTGTTAAAGATGTGGCATATAATAGAGGATCAAAAGCGGAGAATACTAATGCTATAAAACTTGCTAAATAGCTTCTTGCTATTCTGTAGGTTGCTAGGAGCACGAGTATATTTATTATGACATGTTCTATCAGGCCAGGCAAGCGCCAAAAAATGGGTTTGTCTTCTATGAGCATTCCCAACATTATAATATCTTTTCCTAGGAATGGGTGTTCTGTGTTGAGGTAGTTTTGGATGTTTTCTTTGTCTGGATAGCGAAAGCCCTTTACAATATCAACTCCATCAATCTTCTTCACTTCTTCTATAAAACTCTCAATATTCTCTTTTGGAATTTCATAATAAACCCCCGGAAAGTTAGAATATGGTTTATAGTAAGTATAATTGTATTTCCTAGCTATCGGTTCAATTTTAAACTTAATTTGATCAAAATCTGAGGCCTGAGTTCTGTTTAAGGGTATGAAATCAAGTTTTATCCCAAGTTTTGATAGAAGGGGAGGGGTTTGAGGATTCACATTTCTTGTATAGGGTCTTTCAAATTCGAATCCAAGTACACTAACTTTTACGTACCCTTTTATTATTGTTCCTGTCGATATGATGTTTATACCTTCTGAATTTGTTGTTTTGTTTACATAATGTAGCTCGATTCCAAGGCGGTGAAGGACGTTTCTAGCGGCTGGAATGTACCATACTTCGTCTCCGATATAATCATGAAGTTCTGTGCTTGAAGCTTTTTCATATGAATACCAGAAAGTTCCAAGTATTATTAGGGCCACCAATGCAAAGTAAAGCTTTTTCTTCATTCCCATCATTTTTATCCCACTAAATTTCATTCGAACCTCCTTAAATTCTTTTGCACAAATCTTTAAAAATTTAAGAGATAGGAAACAACGGTGGGAAAATGGAAGAATATATTGAGCAGACTGTAGAATTGATAAAGCGAGGGTTCGATGAGAAGAAAATAAGAGCGAGACTTCCGAGAGAGCAGGCTGATGAAATAATTGAAATAGCCAGAGCGAGAATAAAAGCAAAAAATAAGTTTTCAAGAAGTGATTTATGGATGGACTTAGAAGGACTTAGATACGCGACTCATGAAATAGTGGCTGATTATAGGGCAAAAAGAGTAAACCCTGAGAGCATAGCAGATGTAAGCTGTGGAATTGGGATTCAACTTATATTCTTCGCAAAATATGCTGATAGGGCTTATGCAGTAGACATTGATGAAAAGAAGCTTTTCTATGCAACGAAAAATGCGGAGAAGTATAGAGTTAAGGATAAGATAACTTTCATTCATGGGGATAGTTTGAGTAAAAATGTTGTTGATAGAATTGATGCTGATGTAATCTTCTCTGACCCTGCTCGACCACCAGAGATGCCTGAAAGAAGGCTTGAAGACCTTTTGCCGAGTCCACTTCAGATTTATGAAGCTTACAAACATAAAACCGATGCGTTTATCTTTGACTTGCCCCCTCAGATAAGAAGAGAAAAGGTACCGTGGAGCGGTGAATTTGAGTATATAGATCTCTATGGAGTACTTAACAGGTTAACCTTTTACTTTGGACCTCTCGCTAAATCAGAGCGTTCTGCAGTTATGTTGCCTAAAGGCCTTAGATTGGAAAGCAATCCTTCTCTTGAGGATATTGTGGAATGGTGTGAAACGCCTAAAGAGTATCTCTACGAAATTCCACAGAGCGTGGATTATGCCGATTTAATTAATGAGCTTTTTCACGAAGTTGATCAAAACATTTGGATGTTAATTAGGGAAAAAAGACGGACACTAGCTACTAGTGAGGAAGAGATAAAAAGCGATTATTTCAAGAGACGCTATATAGTTAGGGGTATCCTTGGGTTCCATCCGGTAAAGATTAATGATTTTCTAAAAAAGGAAGGCTATGGAAGGGTGACACTCAAGCTCTTTATACCTGATAATGAATACTGGAACTTTAGAAGAAAAGTTGAACAGGGTCTGAATGGTGATAAAAGGGCTTATCTTTTTAGATTTAAGGACAAAGCAATAGTGGCAGAGGGAATGGATTAATTCTTTCTCCTTTCGATTGGGATTTCGAGTATTTTCATTCTTTGCACTCTCTTTGAGCCTATGCGAAGGGCCTTGAAGTATTCAACTTGTTCATTGGGTAGGAATCGATCTAATCTTGTAGATTTGAGCTTTTTTTTACTGTTTTTGTGATTCGATGGCCCTTTTCCATTGATTTTAATACTCCCATTAATGAATTCATCAAGAGTCTTATTCATTAACCCACCCAAATTAATACCCACAAACCAATATATAGGTTTTTTGGAACTAAGTTTTCATGCACCTGAAGACTCGTTGGATAGTTAAGAGTAGCTTAAATGTTTTAAAAGGTGTTATTTAGAATGAAATATGCTTTTGAGGCCCAAAAAAGGAATTGAAATTGTTTTAAACTGTTAGGGCCAAAAAACAACTTTTTAAACTGAAATTACGCATACTATTTCAAAGATTTTAGGGAAACCCTTTTAATTTGTTTAGAATCTTACTATTTACAGTACAAACAAGGAGGCAGTAAAATGTGTGGAATAATAGGGTACATTGGGGAGAGAGATGCTGCTGAGGTTCTTGTTGATGGTCTCAAAAGACTTGAATATCGTGGTTATGATTCGGTTGGGTTAGTGACAGAAGAAGGAAAGCTCTTTATAAAGAAAGGGGCTGGGAAAATAAATGAGCTTAAAGAAAAATTGGGCCTCACCAATCTTCCTGGAAGGAGGGGAATTGGACATACAAGATGGGCAACTCACGGAATTCCCAACGACATCAATGCTCATCCGCACACTGATTGTAGTGGTAAGATAGCTATTGTCCATAACGGAATAATCGAAAATTATATCGAACTTAGGGAGAAACTCGAAGGGAGTGGTCATGAATTTAAGAGCGACACTGATACTGAAGTCATCGCTCATTTAATTGAAGAGGAGTTAAAAAGTTCAAAATTATTTGAAGACGCTTTGAGAAGGGCACTTCTACAACTTAAAGGTTCTTTTGCATTGGGAATTATATACACAGATGATAAGGAGCATTTATATTTTGTGAGAAATGAAAGCCCTCTAGTTCTTGGGGTTGGTAATGGGGAGATGTTTGCTGCTTCAGATATTCCTGCTTTCCTTCCATACACAAACAAAGTCGTTTTTTTGGATGATGGAGAATACGCAGTAGTGGGTAAAGATTCATTTTATGTGAAAGACCTGAAAACGGGAAATATAAAAGACAAGAAGATCCATGAAATCAACTGGACATTAGAGATGGCAGAAAAACAGGGTTATGCTCATTTTATGCTTAAAGAAATTCATGAACAAGCAAAAGCGGTAAAAGATGCAATATATGGGAATCTCAAGACGATAGACAAGGTAGCGGAGGAAATTGCAAATTATGAAAAAGTGTTTGTAGTGGCTATGGGGACATCTTATCATGCTGGAATTGCTGCCAAATACTTCCTTCAGCGATTGGTCAATAAAGTTGTTCTTGTAGAAGAGGCGAGCGAATTTAGATATGAGTTTGAGGATATAGTTGATGGTAATTCCCTCGTGATTGCCATAACTCAAAGTGGAGAGACGGCAGATACATTGGCAGCAATAAAACTTGCCAAAAGGAAAGGGGCAAAAGTTCTAAGTGTTGTAAACGTTGTTGGGAGCATGGCCACAAGACTGAGCGATCTTGTTTTATATACACATGCTGGGCCAGAAATAGGAGTAGCTGCTACTAAGACTTATACAACACAGCTCACGGTTTTAGCAATGCTCGCAATAGCGTTGGCGAAGAGACTGGGCACAGGGGATAAGAGGTATATCAACTTCCTTGAGGGTCAACTTCAGGATCTTCCGAAATATGTTGAGGCTGTTCTTGGATATGAAAATAAGATAAAAGCTCTTGCTGAGGAACTAGTGAATAAAAGAGACTTTTTCTACATAGGGAGGGGAATTAGTGTTGCAACTGCCCTTGAGGGTGCTCTAAAACTTAAAGAGATAAGCTACATTCATGCAGAGGGGCTATCTGCTGGGGAACTCAAGCACGGGCCCTTGGCCCTAGTTGAAGATGGAGTTCCAGTAGTAGCGATTGTCCCAACAGGGAAAACTTTTGATAAGATGGTTTCCAATATTCAGGAAGTAAATGCTAGAAAGGGCCTTGTAATCAGTTTGGGAGATAATGAAGAGCTAGAAAAAGTTAGTCAAGTCTTTTTGAAAATGCCAAGAATAGATGAACTTTTAAGCCCCGTTGTGTATATAGTACCACTTCAATTGTTAGCATATTATTTAGCAGTACTTAGGGGTAACGACCCGGATAAGCCTAGAAACTTGGCAAAATCCGTTACTGTGGAGTGAGGTGATTAAGATGGTTGGGACTAAAGCTAAGGAGAAAAACAAAGAAAAATCTATATCCTCTTTTGATTTTTCGAAGATTAGAGTATATATACTTCCTTTAACAGTAATTCTCATCGCCATTATTGGTTACAAAATTAGGGCTGCAACTGGCCAGACTAGGTATTTTATAGATCCAGATACGTTTTATCACTTTGAAATTTATAAACAAGCAGTTCAAGAATGGGTTCCCAAGTATTATCCATTAGCCGATGCCCCATTTGGTTCTCTAATTGGTGAACCTTTGGGCCTTTACATAATCCCTGCTTTACTCTATAGGTTCTTATCTGTACTTGGGCTTGAAGCAATTGAAGTCTTTAAAATGTGGCCACCAATTGTTGGATTTTTCAGTATAATAGGAGCTTATTTCCTTGGAAGAAAACTCCACTCAGATTGGGCAGGAATCTGGGCAGCATTAGTTATGATGTTTTCAGTAGCTCATTGGACAAGAACTTTCTCTGGAAACGCTAGAGGAGACGGCCCATTCTTAATGTTCTTCCTCTATGTAGTGTTGTTCATGTTTTATTACCTTGAAATAAACGAAATCAAAAGGAAAGCAGTGTTTGGAAGTCTTTTTGTAATCTCGGGAGTACTAATGCTTTCAGTTTGGAATGGTTCACCATTTGGCCTCATGGTTTTGCTCGGATTTGCGAGCCTTTATGCAGTTGGAACATTTATCTTTGGAAAAGTTGAAGATGTTAAGAAGTTTGCCAAGGAATTTTATCCACCATATCTGGCAATATTGCTCATTGGGTATGCTCTCACTTCAAGTGGAATTGTAAAAGTTGGAGGACACATAAGATTTGCCTTTGAGGTTTTTTTAGGCCTAGCATTACTTACCTTAATAATGCTCTATGGTGGCAAGTATCTTAATTACTCTGACAAAACCCATAGATTTGGAGTTGTCGCAGTTGTAGTGCTTTTGGGCTTTACTGGAGCTTACCTTTACGTGGGCCCCAAGCTATTCTCCCTCATGAGCGGCGCTTATCAATCAACACAGGTTTATGAGACTGTTCAAGAGCTTGCAAAAACCACATGGGAAGACGTGAAAAGATATTACTCAGTAAGAGGTACTGATGGTTTATTGTTCTTGCTTTCGCTTTTAGGGATTGCAATAGTAATATTTAGGTTTTTAAAAGCTCTAAGTCAGAATAAAGTTGATGCAAAGAACTTATTTCTCTTGGTATTCTATGGACTCTCAGTATACCTTATGTGGACAGCTGTTAGGTTTCTATTCCTTGCTTCGGGTGCAGTTTTGTTAACTTTTGGAATTTTTGTAGGGGAGTTGTTTGGAATAGTGGAAGCCATGCAAGAGAAAGTTTCAACAAAAGCTCTTTACGCCACATTGCTGATACTTCTCTTCATACCAATTCCAATAGTGGGAGCAAACACTACCTACAATTCAGCGAAAGTTAGCGGTGAGGCAGTAACCCCAAGCTGGGAAGAAACCCTCAAGTGGCTCAGGGAAAGCACAAATGAATACGACACTGCTACTTCTTGGTGGGATTATGGCTACTGGATTGAAAGTTCTCTCCTTGGAAACAGAAGGGCAAGTGCGGATGGAGGACATGCGAGAGATAGAGATTATATAATAGCTCGATTCCTTGCAAACGATGGAAATCATAGTGAAGTTGATTTTGAGAGCTGGCAGCTCAATTATTTCATCGCATGGATTCAAGACTGGGCTAAGTTTAACGCCATAAGCTATCTTGGTGGAGCAATAACAAGGTATGAAAGAGATAATCGGGGCATGATACTTCCCTTTGATCAAAAAATTGGAGAAAATTCGTATTACAGCAGATATGCTGGCATTCAATTCCACATAATTGAACAGGAAGGTAAGAAAATAGGAGTTATTGTAGCAGGAAACCAACAGGGAGAACCAGTCCAGACAATAAATATGCAAACAGGTGAAGTTATTCCTGGAAGCGGGAACTTCCCATATGTTGTTTATGCGTTCTCAAATTACGCAGTGGCAGTTTATTATAAAGTGGCAACGAGTAACTTCTTAAAGCTTGCTTTTGGCATCCCTATTAGTTCTGAAGCAGAGTTTAGTGGCAAGTTACGTTCAAACTTTAGAATAGTTAAGAGCACTGGAGATTTATCCACATACGAATTTGTTCCATTTGGACTTTATAGAATTGAAATTTATGAAAACAATACCTGGAAATCCGTCTCAAAGCTCATTCCCGGGAATTACAAAGCTAGGCTCTACATCTCGGCATTTGGAAGGGATGTTAAAGATGCAGTCATAAAGCTTAGGGCTTATGATGGAGATAGGATTGTAAGCGAGCAGGTTATAGCTCAAAATGTCAACATTAATCACTTAAATGAAATCCCCATAGAAGTAAGCCTTGAGGTTCCAAACGCTACAAGGTATCAGCTGGTCCTCATACAAGAAGGCCCGGTTGGAGCGCTTACAGAAGCTCCAAAGTTAAACGGTAATCTTGTTAGTCCAATAAGAATCTTGAACGATGGACAAAGCGGAGAGCTTGAATTGAAAGCCGGATTCAGAAGGGACTATTCCAAGATGGACCTTTATCTCAGAGCTACGGTTATATACTTGGTAAGAATCCAGGGAGAGAACAGAGATGATTCAAAAGCTGCGTTTGAGCCCCACATGGATATAATCCACTATGAAAAAGTTGCTGGTGGCTTAAGTACCACCAATAAGGAACTCTACTTTAAAGGTCAAGTTTCGTTCCCCGAAGTTATCCAGCCCTATATAGAGAAACTCAATGGCGAATACGGAGATAAAGTGGAGGTAAGGGGAATAAGGGTTGAGCCGGTGTTTATAGCAGATAAGGAATATATTCTTTATGAGGGGTGATGGGGTTCTCTTTTCTTTTCTCTCATTTCAAAAGGAAAGATTTAAAAAGCAAGCATCCTTCCCTAACTTGATGACTCGATGAACGATGAAGTTTGGAGGGATGTGAAATGGCAAAGCCAAGTTATGTAAAATTTGAAGTTCCAAAGGAACTTGCTGAGAAAGCCCTTGAGGCTGTTGAGATTGCAAGAGACACCGGAAAGGTAAGAAAAGGTACAAACGAGACAACAAAGGCCGTTGAGAGGGGTCAAGCTAAGCTTGTGGTAATTGCCGAGGATGTTGATCCTGAAGAGATTGTTGCTCACTTGCCACCCCTCTGTGAGGAGAAAGAGATACCCTACATTTATGTTTCAAGCAAAAAAGAGCTTGGAGCTGCTGCCGGTATTGAGGTTCCATCTGCAAGCGTTGCTATAATTGAGCCCGGTAAGGGTCGTGAGCTTGTTGAGGAAATTGCAATGAAAGTTAGGGAGCTTGCTAAGTGAGCTCCCTTTTCCACCACTCATTAAATTGGGCGAGCTTTTACATTTACAATCATTTAGAGGTGTGAGGAATGTCAGATGAGGGATATCCAGCAGAGGTTATTGAGATTGTAGGAAGAACAGGAGTTACTGGTGAGGTTACTCAGGTAAAGGTTCGTGTTCTTGAGGGAATGGACAAAGGGAGAGTTATCAGAAGAAACATCAAAGGCCCAGTTAGGCTTGGAGATATAGTAATCCTCAGAGAAACCGAAAGGGAAGCTAGAGAAATTAGAGCAAGAAGGTGAGGGACATGGCGAGGTGGAACGTTTGTTCATACTGTGGAAAAGAATTCGAGCCTGGAACGGGAAAAATGTATGTTAGAAATGATGGAAGAGTGTACTTCTTCTGTTCAAGGAAATGTGAAAAATACTTTTTCATGGGCAGAAATCCAAGAAAGCTTAAGTGGACAAAAGCATTTGAAGAAGCAAAGCTTCAAAGAGCAAAGAGGAAGTGACCTCTTTATTTTTTCTTTGCATGATTAGATTTACTCTACTTTTTGAAGATTAAGATTTAAAAGGAAATAAAGAATAGAAGTTTACTCAGCGAAGGTCAGTATTTTGAGATTTATTGGTCTTCTTACAACGTTGCTCTTTCTTGCCCCAATCAGGTATTTAACACCTTTCTCACTCACTGTATCAATGAGGCGCTGGGTTATTATTCCATTGAAGATTATTGCATGAATATTCTCTTTATTGTTTAACGAATTTGATAGGTCTCTTATTGGTATTTCTGCTAGGATGCTTTCGTTTTCATCTAGGAGGATTGCTTTTGGGTCTCGTTTAACTTCTTCAATCCATTTACTGAATTTATCAATCTCTGATAGTTTAGGGGGTCTTATCGGCTTTATAAACCTCTCTTCTTTTTTCTCAACTTCAACTTTTACCTCTTCTATTTTGGGTTCTTTTTCATGGATTTCTTCTTGTACTTCTGTTTTACTCTCCATTGGTACTTCTTCAACTTTTTCAATAGGCGTGGGGGGTTTTTGTTCTCTTTCTTTCATGAGTTCATAGAAGCTCTTCCCTTTTGCAAACAGCTCATTAATAACTTGTTCTGCAGGCACTTTACTTCTTAATGATTTGATTATTTCTTTCTTTGTAAGCTCCTCAACTTCCTTTCCTTCAGGCGCCCTAGCCACATAATCGATGTCGGCCACTTGAAGTAGCTCTTTAAGAATTAATTCTCCTCCCCTGTCCCCATCTGTGAATGCTGTAACGATTCTCTCTTTGCTAAGTTTTATTATGGTTTCTGGAATCGATGTACCTTCTACAGCTATGGCATTTTTTATTCCGTGTTTGAGGAGATTAAGTACATCAGCTCTTCCTTCTACTATGATTATTGAGTCTGAAAATGGAATATGTGGTCCGGCAGGGAGTTTTTCTGATCCATATTCGATTAGTTCTTTAGCTCTTACCTCTTTTTTGACTTCTTCAGTAATCTCTTGTGTTTCGGGAATTTCTTCTTCCATAAGGGTTTCTAAGATTTCTTTGGCTCTTTCAATGATGTATTTTCTCTTCGTTGCTCTGACATCCTCAATTCTCATTACATTTATCCTTGCTTCTGAAGGGCCTATTCTGTCTATGGTCTCTAAGGCCGCTGCTAAAATTGCCGTTTCAACTCTATCTAGGCTAGAAGGGATTGTTATAGTTCCATAACTCTTTCCAGCTCTTGTGTGAACATCAACCTTTATCCTTCCGATCCTCCCGGTTTTTTGGAGTTCTCTTAAATCTAAATCATCTCCGAGTAAACCTTCTGTTTGCCCAAAAATAGCACCAACCACATCTGGTCTTTCTACGATTCCACTTGCTTCAAATTCTGCGTGTATAACATATTTAGTCGTTCCAAAATCATCCTTTGCAGCCATGCTATCACCTTCTATCTCTTTCTTTTTTAACATTCTTTGCTTATCAAGCAAAATTTGCTGGATTGTAGTCTTTTTCCTCTTCAATCCATACCCCTCCTGTTGGGGGTCAGAAACGGAGACTTTTAAACCGCAAATATAGTCCATATAGATCTTCAATGCCTTTAATGTCCTTCTTTGCTATTTTTTTGAGTTCTCTTCTTGTGTTTGTATCTACTCTACACTTATATCCTTCTAAATACTGAGTTAATTTTTTTGCCAGATCTTCACCTTTTCTGTCGAAGTCTGTTAATATCATTATATCATGATAGTGAGAGGCTGTTAGAGCGATCTCCGCTAATGGAAAGCGGGAGAGCTTAATTATCTCCGTTTCGACCCCCAATTTTCGTAAAGCCACCTCGTCTCGCATTCCTTCTACAAGGATAACACCATTAAACTCTCGCAATTTGTCTATAAGTTGCTCAAGTCTTTTATAATTTTCGGCATACATCTTGCCTTCATAGGGATGGACGTAGAGGATATTATAAAGTTTTGGGAAAGTTTTTATTATGAATAAGTCCTATCTAGTTGAGGCATTTTATCCTCCTGGAAGACCCCTTCCGAAAGGGGGGTAGTTCACTTTAACAATTCGCATTATGAATAGCATGCTATATCAAACATGGCGGATTTTTAATCAACAGTAAGAGTAGCAAAATTGCACTATTATACATTTTAAATAAAATTGTCATGTAGAAAAAGAGCAACTAAGGATAATAAGAAAAATTTATATAGATGGTCAACTTTTTATAAATAAGTAGAGGTAGTCAGAATGGTAAAAGAGAAAATTGTAGAACTTCTACAGGAACACTTCGAGTTGAATCTATATGAAGCTAGGGCGTATGTTGCCTTAGTTGGTTTTGGGGTTCTCACACCAGCAGAGCTTGCTAGTGTCTCTGAAGTGCCGGCTCCAAGAACATACGATGTTTTGAGAAGCCTTGAAAAGAAAGGTTTTGCATTAAGCCAACCTGGAAAAGCCAATAAATATAGGCCAGTTCACCCCAAGAATATTCTTGAGAAATTCATAGAAGAATGGCAAGATAGAGTGAAAGAGGAGCTTGAGGCGAAGAAAAAAGCAAAAGAGGAACTCATAGAATTAATGACACCGTTGATAGAGACAGAGATCCCCAAGTATGGGGTTGAAAGAGTATGGATAGTAAGGGGTATCCGGAACTCTACGCTAAAAACTCAAGAAATGTTAGAAGGCGTTGAAAAGGAAATACTCCTCGCTGACAATGGATATGTTGCAGCAAATCTTGATACGGAGATAACGGCTGCAGTTGATAAAGGAGCTAAGGCAAAAATATTGGTCTTAAAACAGATCTTGCCTAGACTTGAAACATCAAAGATTATGGATTACTACAAAGCTGGAAAACTTGAACTTAAGACACTTGACAAAATAGAGTTGCCGATGTTAATTTGTGACGAGGAAGTATTTTTTGCTTTGGAAGATTTAGCAGCAAGATACTTTAATTATGAGACACAAGTTTGGGTCAA
>LDZS01002360.1_pt1 | contig 46573 bp, 57 predicted proteins | sample 615471 | NCBI WGS metagenome assembly LDZS01 (sample SAMN03408295, study PRJNA278302) | terrestrial metagenome | isolation source: oil reservoir sample K3 | place: USA: Alaska, North Slope, Kuparuk formation | collected 2013
GCACCGGTATACCGGTGCACCGGTTTTGTGAGGCGGCGCCCGGATTCGAACCGGGGAATAAGGGATTTGCAGTCCCTCGCCTTGCCACTTGGCTACGCCGCCTGGCGCTCCATTATAGGCACGCCCCTGGGGGCGGTCAACGCCTCAAGGGGCCAACAGTTCGGCTCAGCCGGGTCGACGGGGGTCGCGGATCTCGCCGGCCACTGCCGCCGCCCCGGCCACAGCCGGGGAGGCAAGGTAGATCTCCGCCTCCGGCGAGCCCATCCGCCCCTTGAAGTTGCGGTTGGAGGTGGAAAGGCAAACCTCCCCCGGGGCCAGCACCCCCTGATGCGCCCCAAGACACGGCCCGCATCCCGGGTTTAAGATCAGCGCCCCGGCCTCGGCGAACTTCTCAAGCAGGCCCTCCTCCGCCGCCTTAACGTAAACCTCCCGGGAGGCGGGGAGCACCAGCATCCGCACCCCCTCGGCCACGGGGCGCCCCCCCATCACCTCCAGGGCCAGGCGCAGGTCAGAAAGCCGCCCGCCCGTGCAAGTGCCGAGGAGTACCTGGTCCACGCGCTTTCCCTCCACTTCTTCGATGGAGACCACATTGTCCACCGTGTGGGGACAGGCCACCTGGGGGGAGAGGTCCGAGGGATCGAACCTTAGGACCTCCTCATAGGCGGCGTCGGGGTCGGGGTAGATGGGTTCGTAATCCCCTTCGGCGCGGCCCTTGAGGTACTCGAAGGTGACCTCATCCGGGGCGACGTAGGCGTTCTTGGCCCCCATCTCGGCCGCCATGTTCGAAAGGACCAGGCGCTCCGAGATGGGAAGGCTTTCCACCAGGGGGCCGGCGAACTCCACCGACCGGTACAGGGCCCCATCCGCCCCCAACTTCCCGATCAGGTACAGGATCACGTCCTTGGCACAAACCAGCTCGGGGAGGCGGCCTGAGAGCTCGATCTTGACTGTGGCGGGGACCTTGAGCCAGAGCCTTGAGGTAGCCCAAAGCGCCGCCATCTCCGAGCGGCCGATCCCGGCGGAGAACGCCCCCAGGGCCCCGTAGGTGGTAGTATGGGAGTCCGCCCCCAGGATCAGGTCCCCGGGCCGGGCCAGCCCCTCCTCCACCACCACCTGATGACAGATCCCCCGGCCTACATCGTAGAACCTAATCCCCTGCTTTCGCACAAATTCTCTGATATCTTTATGATTTTCTGCGTACTGGACCTGGGAGGGGGGCACCACGTGGTCCAGGATCGCCACGAACCTTCCGGGTTCCTTCACCCGATCGAGCCCTAGTTTTTCGAAGATGCGGCGGATGGCGGCGGTGTTGTCGTGGGACATTCCAAGGTCGGGCGTCACCTCTACGATCTGTCCTGGCACCACCTCCGAGAGGCCCGCCTTTTTCGCCAGGATCTTCTCCGCAAACGTCTTCCCCATGTCATCCCTCCCTGGGCGCATGATACCGCCAAGTCCGGCCCCGTGCCCTTTGTTCGGGTGGGCCATTTTCACACGGGTCGAAGAGGCTGTACACCTTGCTTCTGGCGATTGGCGGTCTTATTTGCAAGACAGTCCTCCTGAGCCTCGTTGACCGATCACACATCACCCATCACGGATCACGATTTGATCGTATCGAAACAGATGAAGTCGGCGTGGTGAACGATCGCCCCCTCCGGGGTCCTTGGGTAGGGGTCGCCCTCCTTGGAGTGGACTGCGATGATGTGGAGCACCTCGGGGGGCATCCCCTCGGCAGCCGCCAGCGCCACCCCGGAGAAAGGGTGTCTTACCAGCTTCCCCCCCGCGGACTTCCGATACTTGCCATCCCTTTCCTCCACCTCCAGGAGCTTCCCCACGTCGTGGAGCAGGGCCCCGGCCAGGAGGACATCCCGGTTCAGGGGCAGCCGCTCCCCAAACAGGTCCTTAAACACCCCATATACAGCGTGGCAAATCCTGGTCACCGCCCGCACATGATCGATATAAGATATGTCTGTCTCTTTTATTAGCGTAAATGGCATCTTAGACAAATCCTTTGGAGTCCACTTTGTTTGCTGCAAGGCCCGGGCGTAGGTGCGGATCACTGCCTGGCGCAGCCCCTCGTCCTCTATCCAGTCCACTTCGGGAAGCACCATACGAATTTCATCGCTCATTGCCACCCCTCCACCTTACGGACGATGTCGATGACCGTGCCGTCCCGCCATTGGACCACGGCCACGGGCTCGTCACCGAAGACCGGGGAGCTCCCCTCCCCCACCAGGCGCAGGGCCTCGGCCTTCATCTCAGAAAGCTCCCGCACCGGAAGGCCGGCGCGTTTCAGGTCCTCCTTGAGGTCCGGCCGGCGGGGGTTCACCGCGATCCCCCGCTCGGTGACGACCAGGTCCACCACCTCCCCGGGGGTGGTGACCGTGGTGACCTGCTCCCGGATGGTGGGGATCCTCCCCCGGATGGTGGGGATGGTGATCACGGTCACCTTGGCCCCGGCCGCCACGTCCTGGTGGCCCCCGATCCCGTGCAGGAGCTGGCCGTCCGAATGCGTGACCACGTTCACGTTGAACTCCAGGTCCACCTCGGTCCCCCCCAGGAAGGCGAAGTCGAGCATGTAGGTGGCGCAGCCCAGGGAGTTGTAGTCCGCGTAAAACCCCGGGGTGATGATCTGATGGCGCACGTCCTCCCTGAGGGAGGAGATGGACTCCAGGTCGAAGGCCTGGCCGTCCAGGATCGCCCCCACCAGCCCTTCGTGCAGCAGGTCCACCAAAAAACGCGTCACCCCGCCGATGGCGAACGCCGCCCTGACCCCGCTTTTACGCATCTCCCGGGCCAAGAAGTCCGTGGCGGCCAGCGAGATCCCCCCGGCCCCGGCCTGAAAGCCCATCCCGTCCCGCACCAGCCCCGCCGCCTTAACCGCCTCCACCGCAAGATGCGCGATCTTAAGCTGGGTTGGAGAACGGGTGATCCTAAGGGTGCCGGAGACGATCCCGGAGGGGTCCCCCACCCGGTCCACCACGGCCACCTGATCCACGTACCCCTGTTCTATCTCCGGGGGGATGGCAGGATATGGCACGAGGTTATCGGTTACCACGATCACGTGGTCAGCCACCCAGGAGTCGATCACCGAGAACGAGATGGGGCCGCAGGCGTTTTCGCCAAAAAGGCCGTTGGCGTTCCCACACTGATCGGCGCAGGGGGCGGCGATGAACGCCACGTCGATCTTCACCTCGCCGCACTCGGCCGCCCGCCATCTTCCGCCATGGGAGCGGAGCACCGCAGGTTCCCTAAGCTTCCCCCCTTGCGAGACGAATGCCCCCACCGGCCCGTTCATGGAGCCCTCGATCCTGCTCACCACCCCTTCCTCGATGTAGGGGATGAGGCCCTCATGGCAAGGGAAAAGGGCCGTGGGGAAGAGCCGCAGGTCCCCGATCCCCAGACGTGCACACGTCTCCACCACCTTGAGGACAAGGAGATCCCCATCCCGGTAGGCGTGATGGAAGGAGATGGTCATCCCATCGGAAAGACCGGAGTTTTTGATGGCTTCTTCAAGGCTGGGAACCACCTTGTTTGTCCCCGGGCGGATCGTCTTCAAGGGGCCAGCGGCCTTCCTCCCTTGGGGCACGGTGGTGAATGCACCCTGGAACGGCCGCAGCGCTTTTCCTGCGATTTCCTCCGGGATCTCCCGTCCCACGGCGTTATGCGGCATCCCTCACCTCCATCCCCAGCTCCCGAGCCAGCTCCAGGAGGCGCTCAGCCCGCCTCAGCACGGGCCGGTCCACCATCTTGCCCTGGTAGGCCACCGCCCCCTTCCCCTTTGCCCGGGCCTCCTCGGCCGCCTGGACCACGCCCCTGGCCCAAGAGAGCTCCTCTTGGGTGGGGGCGAAGGCCTCATGTACAGGCCTGACCTGCAGGGGGTGGATTACCCCCTTGCCGTCGAACCCCAGCCCCCGGACCCGGCCCGTCTCCTCCCGCAGGCCCTCCTCGTCTTCGACATCCGGGTAGACCGTGTCCGAGGCCTGGATCCCGGCGGCCTTGGCCGCGGCCACAAGCTGGGACCTGGCCCAAAGGAGCGCCTCCCAGGACCGGGCACAGCCCACCTCTCGGACGTAGTCCTCCGCCCCGAAGGCAAGGCACACCACCCGCTCTGAAGCCTGGGCGATCTCAAAGGCCTGCGCCACCCCTTTCGGGGACTCGATGATGGGCATGATCCACACCCGCCAGGGAAGGCCACAGCGGCCTTCGAGCTGGTAGAGGAGCCCAGCAAGCTCCGTGATCTGGACGGGGGATTCGGCCTTGGGAAGACATATCCCATGCGGCCTTCCACCGAGGACCACCTTGAGGTCCTCCTCCCCACCCCGCCCCAGGGGGTTTATCCTGACCCAAAGCTCGGTGCCCCCGAAGTCAAGGGTGGCAAGGACGCGCCGCACCAAAAACCGAGCGGCGTCCTTCTCCTCCGGGGGGACGGCGTCCTCCAGGTCAAACAGAAGGCAGTCGGCGTCGAAGGTGTCGCAGAAGGCAAGGAGCCGGGCGCTGTTCCCCGGAACGTAAAGGCGCGTGCGGCGCAATCGATCATGGGGGCTGGCCTTGCGCTCACCTTGCAGGGGGATAGGGTGGTGGAAGGCCTCCCCCCCGCCGGTGGCCCGGAAAAGCGCCCCCTCAAGGCGGGCAGCGATCACGTGATCGTAGGCGCCCTGCTCCTTTATCTCCACCTCTGCCTGGGCGATCCCGTACCGGGAAATCACCTCCCGTCCCACCTCCTCGATCCGAGATCGGTACATGGGGCCGGTCTTCGAGTGGACGGTGATGGAGAGAGCGGGGGCAGGCTGCACCCTGACCTGGGCGTCCGACCTCTCCTCGCTCCCACAGCTTGCCGCACGCAGGATCTCCACTTGATCCCCCTTAGCGAAGAAGAAGGGCGAGCACCGCCTTTTGGGCGTGCATCCGGTTTTCAGCTTGGTCGAAGATGACCGAGCCTGGGCTCCGGGCTGCCTCGTAGGTGATCTCCTCCCCGTAGTGAGCGGGGAGACAGTGCATCACCAGCGCCCCGGGGTTCGCCCGCTCGATCAGCTCCTGGTCGATGGTATAGCCGGAAAAGGCGTGCCGTTTCTTCTCGGCAATGGCCTCCTCCCCCATGGACGCCCACACGTCGGTGTAGAGGACGTCGGCCCCCCGGGCCGCCTCCTGGGGCTCCCGCAGGATCTCCACCTCGGCCCCTTGGTCCCGAGCCCAGTCCACGATCGCTTCGTCTGGCTCATACCCCTCAGGGCAGGCGATCCTGAAGGAAAGGCCGAGGCGCGCCGAGGCGTGGATCAGGGAATGCGCCACGTTGTTCCCGTCCCCGATAAAGGCCAGGGTCAGCCCCGAAAGGCGGCGTTTCTTCTCCCAAATGGTGAGCATGTCCCCCAGGGCCTGGCAAGGATGCAGAAGGTCCGAAAGCCCGTTTATCACTGGGACAGTGGCGTAGCGGGCCAGCTCCTCCACGATCTCGTGCTCGAACACCCTGGCCATGATCCCGTCCACGTAGCGGGAGAGGACTATCGCGATGTCCTCGGTGGTCTCGCGCTTGCCGAGCTTTATGTCCTCCGGGCCTAGGTAGATGGCGTGGCCCCCGAGCTGGGTCATCCCGGTCTCGAAGGAGACCCTGGTCCTGAGGGAGGGTTTCTGGAACACCATGGCCAGCGTCTTTCCGGCCAGGATGTGCCGGTGGTCCACCCCGGCCCGCAGCTCTCGCTTGAGGTGGGCCGCGAGTTCCAGTACCTCCCAGATCTCCTCACTGCTCCAGTCGGAAAGGGAAACAAGATCTCGCTTCATGGCTCACCCCTCGTCTTGGTACTTGGTGGTCACGATGTGGGTGCTGGTGGAGGAAACCCCATCCACCTTCCGGATCTCCTCGGTGACGATGTGGTTGAGTTCGGCCACCGAGAAGGTGGACGGAAGCTCGTCGAACTCCAGGTAGGCGATGATGTCGTAGTCCCCGAAAACCAGGTCCGCCCGTTTGACGTGGGGCTTCCTTCGGATTATGGAAAGAACCTTGTCCTCGGTCCCGCCCCGACAGCGGATAAGCACATACGCGGCAACGGCCATTTTCCCCTCCTTTCCTAGCCAGTTTATCCCGCCGGGGGAATGGGGACAAAAGCCCTTGGGCGATGGGGTGATGCCCGTTACAATGGCCGGCCATGGCCGAGATAAGAGTGAGGTTTGCTCCCAGCCCCACCGGGTACCTGCACGTGGGTGGGGCCAGGACTGCTTTGTTCAACTGGCTTTATGCCCGTCACCACGGGGGCAAGTTCATCCTCCGGATCGAGGACACCGACCGCACCCGGTCCACCGAGGAGGCCATCGAGCAGATCCTTGAGTCCCTGCGGTGGCTGGAGCTTTACTGGGACGAGCTTTATCGGCAGACGGACCGGCTGGAGGTGCACCGCAGGGCCGCCGAGGAGCTCCTCAGGAAGGGGGTGGCCTACGAGCACGAGGGGGCGTTGTGGTTCCGGGTTCCCAAGACCGGGGTCACGGTGGTGGAGGATCTGCTCCTGGGTAGGGTGGAGTTTGCCAACTCCGAGCTCAAGGACCTGGTGATCCTGCGGTCGGACGGAACCCCCACCTATAACTTCGCCTGCGTGGTGGACGACTCGGACATGGGGATCACCCACGTCATCCGAGGGGACGACCACCTGAACAACACCCCAAAGCAGATCCTGATTTACCGGGCACTGGGTAGGGAGCCACCCAAGTTCGCGCACCTGCCCATGATCCTGGGACCGGACAAGACCAAGCTCTCCAAGCGGCACGGGGCGGTTTCCGTTTTGGAGTACCGGAGGCGGGGCTTTTTGCCCGAGGCGCTCGTGAACTTCTTCGCCCGGCTGGGCTGGTCACATGGGGACCAGGAGATCTTCTCCCGGGAGGAGCTCATCGAGCTCTTTGACCTTTCGGGGGTGGGGAAATCAGCGGCGGTTTTCGACGAGCAAAAGCTCCTTTGGATCAACCACGAGTGGCTCAGGAGGGCCGACCCTTCCCGGCTCTGCCGGCTCCTTTCCGAGTACATAGTCCAGGAGGGGATAGCGAGCCCCGAGGAGGTAGGGGCGCTGGGGGAGGGAAAGCTACGGTGGGCGGCCGAGCTCCTCAGGGAGCGCAACAAGACCCTGGTGGCCATGGCCCACGCGGCCCGGTTCCTCTTCCCCGGGGAGCTCCCCTGGCCGGAGGAGGCCGCCGGGTTCCTGAAAGAAGAACTCGCCCCCGCCCTGGAGGCCATCGCCTCCGCCCTGGAAGGATGCCGGGATTTCTCCCCCGCCGGGGTGGAACAGGCGGTGCGGGAGGCGCTCGACGAGCTCGGCCTCCCCTTGAAGGCGGTGGCACAACCCATCCGGGTGGCCATCACCGGGCGCACCGTGTCCCCGGGGCTGTTCGAGGTGATCTCCCTGGCGGGGAGGGGGCTTTCCGTGGCCAGGCTAAGGCAGGCGGTGCGGCGGCTTGCGGGGAAAGGAACCCCATGAGGAAGACGGTTTGGTTTGTGTTCTTAGCCCTCCTTATCGGTAATCTGGCCCTGGGGGTGGAGCTCTCGCCGGTGGCCCCGGAGGCCCTCGGGGACTGGTCACAGCCCACCTCCCCGTTTCGGCTTGGTCCCACCCCGCCCCGGGAGGTCCGGTACGAAGGGCCAACCCTCTCCCTCATCCTATGGGGGGATGTGGCCCTGGGCCAGGCCAGCTACGCCATCGCCTTGGGGGTGAGCCAGACGGGCACGCCGGGGCTGTGGGTGGACCTGAACCGGGATAACCTGATAGAAACCGAGGAGCTCGCCTCCGGCGGCCGCGGAGACGGGTTCTATCTGTGGCAGCTCTCCCTTGAGGCAGCCCCCCCAACCGGAACCCCCTACCCCTACCAGCTTACGATCCTGTGGCCCGAGGGGCGCGGCTACGTGTACCTCATCGGCGGCGCCCCCCGAAGCGGGCTCCTCGCCCTGGAGGGGGAGGAGCACACCTTCGCCCTGGTCGATGCCGACCTGAACGGCGTATTCGGCACAGAGGGCGACTTCTACGCCGTGGACATCGACGGGGATGGGGAGCTCGCCGGAGGCGCCGACGGCCACGAGCACTTTTCCATCACCGAACCGTTCACCGTGGGGGAGAAGAGCTACCGGCTGGCCTGGGTGGCCCCGGACGGAAGCTCGGTGGAGCTCTCCCAGACCGAATACGTCCCTCCCAAGCTCCCCTTAACCCCAGGGCATCCCGCCCCGGATTTCTCCTTCGTCCCCCTGCGCGGCGGGGGGAAGCTCTCCCTTTCGGACTTGCGGGGCAAGGTGGTGCTGCTGGACTTTTGGGCCACTTGGTGCGGGCCGTGCATGGAGGAGCTGCCCAACGTGATCTCCATCTACCAGGAGTTCCACGACCAGGGGCTTGAGATAATCGGGATAAGCCTTGACACGAGCGAGTCCCAGCTCCGCCAGGTGCTCCAGGAAAAGGGGATGTCCTGGCCCCAGTACTTCGACGGCAAAGGCTGGGAAAACGAGATCGCCCTGCTCTACCGGGTGTTCGGGATCCCAGCCACCTTCCTCTTGGACCGGGAGGGGATCATCCGCTACCGGGACCTGCGGGGCCAGGAGCTCAAGGAGAAGGTGGCCGAGCTCCTGGGGGAGGAGGAAGCCCCCCCTCCGGTGGAGTTTTCAGGGCCTGTGGTGGCCCCTGAGCCCATCTTGGAGGTTTCCCTGCCCGAGGGGGTGGGGCTTGCGCCGGGCGGGGCCGTGGATCTCCAGGTCCAGCTGGCCAACAGCTCCCCCTACCTGGCCGAGGAGGTCGCTCTGGGGCTGACCGACCTCCCCCAGGGGGTGGAGGCCAAAGAGGTGAAGCTCGCCGAGCTCCCCGGCTTCGGCCAGCGCACCCTGGCCCTCGAGGTCCGCTCCCAGGAGGGGGTTCCCTTGGGGAACTACCAGGCGAAGCTCATCCTCACCTATCATTACTGCATCGGGGAGTCCTGTTTTCAGCTGAGCGACGAGCTCCCTCTAACCCTGGTGGTAGGGGAAGAGACTACTGCGACCAAGGCCCCGTGGAGCCCGTGGTGGGTCCTGGTCCTGATCGGGGTGGGGGTGGCCCTGGCCTGGCTGGTCTTCGGTCGGGGGGTCTCCGCCCTTTCCATTTTGCTTTTGTTCTTGGCCGGGGCTGCCATGGGGGTGGGGGTGTATCTCGGGCAAGCCCAGCAGGCCCAGCTCATCGGGGCGGTGATCTGCACCTCCTGCGTGGGCATCGAAACTGAGCGGCGTGATCAGCCGGTGTTGTCCGAGGAAACGAAGCGAGAACTGGCACTGGTCTCCCGGCGGATAGACCTGGTGGTGTTCCACGCCCCCTGGTGTCACTCGTGCCCGTACGCCATCGCCATGGCGCAGGAGTTCTCCCACGCCAACCCCAACATCCATCTGGAGCTGGTGGATGCGGAGGAGGAACCGGACAGGGCCCTCCAGGCCGGGGTGTTCCGGTCCGGAAGGCTGGTGGTGCCGGCCATCCTCAACCCGGCCACCGGGGAGGTGATCTTCGGGATCACCGACCTCGAGGCCCGGCTCCTGGCGCTGATCCAGGGGAGATGAGCTTGCCGAGGATCCGTCTTCTGCGGCGGGGAACCCAGTCCCTGGGGATCCTGGTGGGGATCCTGGGCTTCGCCGGGATCGGGATGACCCACCTCATCTTCCCCGGGCTCCACTGCTACTCCTGTCCCTGGGCGGTGACCGTATGCCCCATCGGCCTCATGCAGAACCTGGTCATAAACGGCACCGTCCCCTTTTACTGGCTGGGGTTCGTGGCCCTGTACGGGTTGGTCTTGGGGCGGGGATTCTGCGGCTGGTTCTGCCCCTTTGGGGCCCTAAACGACCTCCTCTCCTTCCGAAAGGTTCGGTTCTTGAAGGCATTCTCGTCGCTTAAGTTCCTGGTGCTTATGGGGACGGTCGTGGCCGCCTGGCGGCTCTCGGACACCTGGTTCTGCAAGCTGTGCCCGGCCGGGGGCCTCGAGGCCTCCCTCCCCTACTTCGGCCTGGGGGTGGCAGAGCTCAACACCCCATTCCTGGTGCACATGGGGACCCTGGGGGCCACCCTCCTGGGGATGGCCCTCGTCTCTCGGTTTTGGTGCCGGTATCTTTGCCCCATGGGGGCACTCCTCTCCCTCTTCAACCGGGTCAGCTTGTTCGGGCTGAGGCTCGAAGGGGACAGATGCTCGGGCTGCCAGTTGTGCACCAGGGCCTGCCCCATGGGGATCGAGCCCCATCTGAGCATCAACTCCACGGACTGCATAAAGTGCGGCGAGTGCGTGCCCGCCTGCAGGGCCGGGGCCCTCAGGATCGGGTTCTCCCTCCCGGGAAAGGAGGGGCGTGTACCGGTACCTCGTTCTGGGGCTTTTGCAAGGCTTAACAGAGTTCTTGCCCGTAAGTAGCTCCGGGCATCTGGTGCTTGCCCAGAGGCTTTTGGGGCTGGACCCCCCGGGGGTGGTGCTGGAGGCGGTGCTGCACCTGGGGACCCTGGCGGCGGTGGTGATCTACTTCTGGAGGGACCTTGTCGGGCTCCTGCGCCGGGGGGCCTCGCCGGCAGGGGTCGGAGAACGCAGGTACATCGCCCTGCTGATCCTGGGGACCGTCCCCATAGTGGTGGCCGGGTATCTCGCCGGAGGGGCGGTGGAGCAGGCCTTCTCCTCCCCGGCCCTGGTGGGGGGGATGTTGCTCGTCACCGCCGCTCTCCTGGGGGGGGCAAGCCTCCTGGCCGGGCGGGCCCGGCGGGATCGGGTAGGCTTGGGGGACGCCCTGGCGGTGGGCCTGGCCCAGGTGGCAGCCCTGCTCCCGGGGATCTCCCGCTCCGGGGCCACCATATCCGTGGGGATGGCCTGCGGCCTCTCCCCGCGGGAGGCGGCCAGGTTCTCCTTCCTCCTCTCCATCCCGGCGGTGGCCGGGGCCGGGGTGCTGGGCCTGGTCACAGAAAGCCCCCTCCCCCCAAGCGAGGCTTGGGGCCTCCTCCTGGGAGGGCTCTCCGCCATGGCAAGCGGCCTCATCGCCATCCACACCCTGCTCAAACTCCTCCTCGCAGGGAAGCTAAGGATATTTGCCTTCTACTGCCTGATCGCCGGGTCTGTCACCCTGGGGGTGGGCCTCCTCTCCTAGGGGACATCTGTCCTCCCTCTTTTTCCCCGGCTGGCCCCGGTTAAGCCTCGCCCGGGCAGAGACGGCAGGACCCAAGGACGTGCCCTGCATCGCTCACATCCCCCCTGGGGGGCTCAGGAGGCATAGGCCCACCCAGGCCCGCCGGGCAAAGTATTCCCGTGTGGATGAACAGGAGGAAGGCCGCGATCCTCTTTGGGGCGTTCTTCGCCCTGGGTCTGGTGGGGGCCGCCGACACGGTGCACCTTAGGGACGGCAGGACCCTTTCCGGCACGGTGGTCTACCTGGGGGGGGAGTCGCTGGTCCTTGCGGTGCCAGATCGCGGTAACCTGCCCCTCCCTTGGGTGGAGGTCCGGCGGGTGGAGTTCTCGGGCGGGGGGCCGTCCCCACGCGGGGCCGAGGAGATCGGCTGGAACAACGAGTTGCTTTTGGCCTGTCAGGAGCTCGCCTCCCTCAATCCCGTCCGAATCTTATTCCGGGACCTCGGGTTCACCTGGCTTGCCGTAGCCCTGGGGGGGTATCTGGAGGCCCGCTGTGGTGGGCCATTTTTCCTTCCCGGCCCGTGCGTGGCCGCCACCTTGGGGCTGGCCAAGACCCTGTGGGACATCCTCAGCCTCCCAAACCAAAGGGCCCGCCTTGAAGAGGAGATCTCTCGGCTGAACCAGGTTGGGCAGGCCAAAGGGTACGTGTTTCGGGGTTGTTACGTCCTGGCAGGGCCTGAACTTGGGGCGCTGGTATGGCGGTGAAGGAGGCAGTGGTGCGAGCAAAAATACTGCTTTTTGTGCTGCTTTTGGGGTATGGGGCGATGGCCGGGGAGATCTTTCCCAGCGCCTTCTGGGGGCAGGGGGATGCTGCGGCCGACGTGGTGTGGCTTTCCCCCTCCGGGTTTGCCAGGTGGCAGTTCTCCTCCTTGCCGCTGGGCTGCGAGGGGCTGTCCTTGGAGCTGACCGTTCGGGCGTCCGGGGAAGCCCCGGCGGTGGTCCCGGTCCACCTCCGGCTCTTCACCCCCTCCCTGCCCCAAGGCAGAGCCTTCCGGGTGGAGTTGCAGAAGGTGGGGTCTGGGATGTATTTCGGGCAGCTTTGCCTTTCCCGGCGCGACATCGGCATGGGCTCCTCCCTTTCCGTTCGGCTCGTCCCCTGTTCCCTGGGGGTGGCCATTGGGGTGGACCGGCATTCCCTAAGCCTGCGGACCGGGGAGCCCAGCTCCGTCATCGTGGCCAGACGGGAGCAGGAGTACGCGGGCTGGTGGGTTCCCACGGCCCAGGCGGCCTGGCCAACACCGCAATTGCCGGAGGCGGACAGGGCGTGGGAGGCCACCTACATCGCCCCAGGCACCTACGGCGGGGAGCTCGGCTGGGCAGGCCCCGGTTCCCCCCCCGATGGGGTCGATTGGTTCAAGGTCAACCTGCTCCCCGGCCAGCTCGTCCGCATCACCTTCCAGGTACAGCCCGAGGTCCCCTGCACCCTCAGGCTGTGTGACCCGACAGGAAGACCTGTGGCCGAGCTCCGCTCCGGATACGAGCTGGGGCTCGAGTATCGGGTGGGCGAGCGTGGCCCTTGGCTTGTGTGCGTGGCGTTGCACGAAGGCCACGACGAGCTCGTCCACTACAGCTTCTCGCTTGAGATCCGCCCTTAAGCCTTTCTTTCTTCATCCTCCTTCGGTAAACTGAAGGGAGGATGAGGATCGCTATCGTTCGTACGGTTCTGCACAAGGGATCTGGGCAAGTGGTCCATATCCGGGAGCTGGCCCGGGCCCTGCGAGCGCGAGGGCATGAGATCACCGTGTTCACCCTTCGGGCCGAGGAGAGGCCTGAGGGTGTGGAGGTGGTGGAGGTCCCTGCCCGCCGCGTTTGGAGGCTTGTGCGGCACTTCTCAGGGTATCAACTGGTCCACAGCCAATACCATCCTTGCCTTTACGCCGGGGGGCTAGCACACCGCCGAGGGCTTCCCCATGTCTTTACCTTCCATGGGTTTGCCCCCATCCGGCATTGGAACTCGGCCCGGCAGAGGGTGAAGATGGTCCGCCGGCGCCTGGGCACGTTCCTAGGGCTCAGGCTCGGGGTGGACGGCTTCATAGCCGTTTCCCGCTTCCTGGCCGATGCCCTGGCTAGCCGCTATCTTGTGCCCCGCGATCGGATCGAGGTGGTCTACAACGGCGTGGACGTCTCCCGCTTCTCCCCGAGCGTGGACGGAGGGCCGATCCGGGAGAAGTACGGCTTAAACGGGAAGAAGGTGGTGCTGTACCTGGGGCGCCTAACCCGCTACAAGGGCGCTCAGTTCTTGCTCTCCGCCGCCCCACAGGTCCTGAGGGAGATCCCAAACGCCCACTTCCTCATCGCCGGCTCCCTGCGAAACGACGTTCTAGACCTTCCCGGCATGGCCCGGCGTCTGGGGATCGAAAGGCATGTGACCTTTACCGGCTTCATCCCGGACGAGGACATCCCCTCCTTGTATCGGGCTGCCGACCTTTTCTGCTACCCTTCCCTGTGGGAGGGGTTCGGGCTCACCCCGGCGGAGGCCATGGCCTCCGGGACCCCAGTGGTGGCATTTCGCTGCACCGCGGTCCCGGAGGTGGTGGTGCACGGAAGGACCGGGCTGCTCGTGCGGCCGGGGGACGTTGCCGCCTTGGCCAGAGCCATTTCTACGCTTCTGGAGGATGGGGAAAGAAGGCGCCGCATGGGACAGGCCGGTCGGGAGCACGTGCTTGAGAACTTCCGCTGGGACCTGGCAGCCCAGCGCACCGAAGCGGTCTACCAAAGGGTCCTGGAAGCACGATGAAGCTCGCGCTTTTAGACATGGATGGAACGATCCTGATGGGACGGTCCCTGCGGGTACTGGCCCATGCCTTCGGCCTGGAGGGGGCCCTGATGGAGATCGACCGGGAAAAACAAGAAAAAGGCCTTCCGGAACGAGAGGTGGCCGAAAGGATCGCCGCGCTTTTCTCCGGCCGGTCTTTGGCCAAGCTTTATCGGGTGTTCGACGCCATCCCCCTCACCCCCGGGGCGAGCCTCTGGATCCGAAAGCTAAGGGAACAGGGGGTGAAGGTGGCGATCGTTTCGGATTCCTGGCGGCCGCTTGTGGAACGGCTGGCCGATCGACTGCGCGTGGACCTGGTATGGGCCAACGAGCTTGAGCTCTCGGGGGGTCGGCTCACCGGGAGGCTCATCCCCCCGCCACGCCCCCAGCCCGTGCCGACCCACTGCCGGCAGCATGCCGTGTGCAAGCTCCAAGCCCTGAGGGCCCTGGCCCAGAGGTTTGCGGTCCCCAGGGAGGAGATCCTGGCGGTGGGGGACGGCCCGGTGGACGTTTGCATGCTCAAAGAGGCCGGCCTGGGGATCGCCCTGAACCCAAAGGAAAAAGAGGTGGCCCAGGCAGCCGACGTGGTGGTCTACGGGGACTTCTACGATCTGGACGAGGTCGTGGAGGGACGAAAAGGAGGGACCCCATGACAAGGGTTCTCGACCTTGACTCTTATCGGAACTTCGACCTAGAGGAGTGCATCCAGGACAAGGTGGAAGCCCGGGTTGTGGATGAGGCCGGGCTGTTCTCCCCCATCTCCATCTCGCTGGTGGTGCCGGTGCGGTTTGAGGAGGTGAAGGGGGAAGAGGATTGGGGCCTGGAGGAACGCACCTTCAACCGCATCCTGCGCGAGGTGTCGCAGCTCGTGGACCTGGGCTATTTGGACGAGCTGATCGTGATCGACGGCACCCTGGACCCGGAAAGGCGCCCGGACTTCCGGGTGCTCCAGCAGGTGGTGCGCATCGCCTACGAGGAGATCGGCCTGTTTCACGACCAGGTGGAGATGCTGCACAAGTACAAGGTGCAAGGGGAGATGGCCCGCCGGGGTTACGCCGACCTGTTCGTCAAGGTGGTGCATCAGTTCGATCGAAACCTGCAGAAGGTCCTTCTCCGCTATGGGGTATCGGGGCTGGTGGGCACGTTCGGGGTGCCCCGGGGCAAGGGAGCCGCCCTCTGGATCTCCGTCCCCATCGCCTCTGGGGATGTGGTGGCGTTTGTGGATGCGGACATAGTCAACTTCCAAAAGGAGTTCGTGGTGGCCCTCACCCATCCCATACTGTACTCATGGCATGGGGAGGAGCCCACCGTTAAGTTCGTCAAGGCCTACTACGACCGGGTTACGTTCGTGGAGGGGCAGGGGCAGGGCATCTATGGGGGGCGGGTATGTCGGATCCTGGCCCGGCCCTTGCTGGAGCTCCTCGCGAAACACGGCCTTTATCCCGGGATCGATGCCTTCAAGTATCCGCTGGCCGGGGAGTTTGCCATCGCCCGCCGGGTGGCCAAGCAGCTCCAGTTCACCAACGATTACACCATCGAGATGGCCATGCTCACCCAGCTTTATCGCCTGGTAGGCCCGGAGGCCATGGCCCAGGTCTCCCTGGACGTGTTCTACCACATCGGCCAGTCCTACCCCTCCCTGATCAAGATGGCCGAGCAGATCGCAGGCTACGTGGTGAGGGAGCTGCTTGGGGCCGCCATCCCGGCGGACACCATCCTGCAGGACTTCAAGGAGGCTGGCGAGCGTCGCATCCAGGCCGATGCCCAGGCGGCCAAGGAACTGGCCCGGCGCCTTGAGGATTTCCAGCTCGACCACATCCTGGAGGAGGACCAAAAGCACCTGGCGGACTACTTGGAGATCCTGAGGCGGCTCGTTGAACGGCGGTCCCAGCTTGGGACACAGGTTTTCCCCTCCTGGACCGCCGTGGAGCGGACCACCAGGAACTACGTGCAGATCTCCCGGATGCTCAGGCGGCGGGCAGTGCAGTCCACCTGGGCGCGGCTCGTGGAAGCCGGCTACGTGTGACCTAGTCCTGGTGGGGGATGGCGGAGCGGGCGAGCTTATCTGCCAGCTCGTTTTCGGGGTGGCCGGCGTGGCCGGCCAGCCAGTGGAAGCGCACCCTGTGGACCTGGGTCAGCCGATCTAGCTCCCGCCACAGGTCCTCGTTGGCCAAGGGGAGGGCCTTCTTCCCCTGTCTTCTCTTCCAGCCGGCCCGCTTCCAGCGGGGGAGCCACTCACTGACCCCCCGCTTCAGGTAGGCTGAATCCGTGTACAGATCCACCTCGACCGGCTCCTTCAACGCCTTCAGTGCCTCGATAGCCGCCCGGAGTTCCATCCTGTTGTTGGTGGTGTGGGGCTCTCCCCCCCAGAGCTCCTTGCGGTGAGGGCCCCAGATGAGCACGGCGGCCCATCCCCCCGGCCCCGGGTTCCCCCGACAAGCGCCATCCGTGTAGATCCTGACCCGTTTCATAGGCCCCTATTTGAGCTGCATGGCAAACCCCTTGAGGAGGTGGCGCTGGACATACCCCGAAAGCAGGAGGATCGGGAAGGAGGACATGAGGCCGATGGCCATGAGCTCTCCCCACAGGATCTCGTATTCGGTGATGAAGTTGGCGATGTGTATGGGCAGGGTGAACTTCTCCGGGGTGCGCAAAAAAAGCAGGGCGTAAAGGAATTCGTTCCAGGTCATGATGAGGCAGAAGATGGCCGTGGCCACCAGCCCCGGCCGCACCAGGGGGAGGACCACCGAGGTCAGGGTCCTCCACCTGCTGGCGCCGTCTATCTCCGCCGCCTCCTCCACCTCCCGTGGGACCTCCCGCACAAAGCCCAGCATCATCCAGATGGCATAGGGGAGCACGTAGATCTGATAGACGATCACAAGGCCCAGGTGAGTGTTCAACAGCCCAAAGGCCCTCAAGGTGGTGTAAAGGGGGATGGCCATCACCACAGGCGGCGCCATCCTCACAAGCAGCACCCATAAAAGGAAAAGCACGTCTAGCTTGGCCGGAAAGCGAAACCTGGCCAGGGCATAGGCCGCCATGAGGCCGGCGGAAAGCGCCAGAGCCGTGGCGGAGAGGGACACCACCACGGTGTTCCCCAGGTACCGATACGCCCGGTCGGTCCACAGGGCAAGGTAATGCTCCCCGGTGAGCCGGGTGGGGAACCAGGTGGGGTCGCGGGTAGCGTACTCCAAGGGGACCTTCACCGAGGTGGTTACCATCCAGTAAACCGGAAACAGCACGAAGACCATGACCAAAGCGAGCAAGAGCGCCAGCCCCAGGCGTGGCCTAGGCATTTTCCCCCCGCAGCACCTGGCGGATGTAGAACACCGTCACCACTGCCACCGCCAGGAACATCACCACCGCCGCGGCGGAGGCCCTCCCCATGTTGAAGTACTTGAACCCCTCCCGGTAGATGTAAAAGGAGATGGTTTCAGTAGCGCTCCCGGGCCCTCCCCCTGTGAGGGCATACACCTTGTCGAAGATCTTGAAGGTGTCGATGGAGCGCAGGAGCAGGGCCAAGAAAAGGTGCTTGCGCAAAAGAGGCAGGGTCACATAGCGGAACAAGCTCACCCCTCCTGCCCCGTCCACCCGCGCCGCCTCATACAGGTCCTTGGGGATGGACTGGAGCCCGGCAAGCAGTATCAGGAAGGCCATGGGCGTGTACTGCCAGAGGTCCACAAGCACCACCGACCACAGGGCCAGATCTGGATCGAAAAGCCACCGCACCTTGATCCCCGCCACCGGAGCCAGGCCAAAAACCCCCCTGAACCAGTTTACGATGGGGGTGAAATTACTAAGAAAGTGATTAATTATCCCATAGTCGTAATGGTACATGGAGCGCCAGATGGCGCATACCACCATGGTGGAGAGCATCATGGGGAAGATGACAAGTGGGAGCAGGAGTTTGCGCCCGCGGAACTGGCGATTGAAGAGGACTGCCAACCCCAGCCCCAGCAGCACCTCCAGGGCCGTGGCCGAGATGGAGAAGACGAAGGTGTTCCTTATCCCGTCCACGAAAAAGCGGTCCGAGAAAAGCCGCCCGTAGTTGGCCAGCCCCACGAACCTGGGCGCCCCCCGCAGGTAGTTGTACTCGTAGAAGGACAGCCGGAAAACATTGGCCAGGGGGTAGACGGTCAGGAAAAGGAGGATGATCAGGGCTGGAAGGAGTAGAATGAAGTGGAAGTAGCGTTCGTGCCAGGGTCTTGTGGTCCTCATGGTGGAAAAAGCGGGGCAGGGAAGACCCTGCCCCGCGCTTTCCTTCTCACCGCTCCAGGATCTCCTGGATCCTGGCCTGGGCAGCCCTTAGGGCGTCCTCGGGGGACATCTCCCCCACCAGGGCCAGCTGGAGGTAGTCGCCCAGCACGCCCTCTATCTCGCTCCAAACCGGCACCCTGGGGCGAGGTACGGCGCTGTCCATGGCGGCCAGCTGGGCCGGGAACCAGCGGTAGTTTGCCACCACCTCCGGGTCGGAGTAGACGCTGTGGCGGGTGGGGGGGTGGCCAAGCTCTAAGGTGAGCTTCCTTTGGATTTCAGCAGATGTTGTGAACTCTATGAAATCCAGGGCCGCCTGCTTGTTTTGGGAGGCGGAGGAGACCCCAAGGAGCCAGATCCCGATCATGGGGGAGGATTCCTCCACCAGGCCCGGGGCGGGGATGATGTCCACCAGCCCCACCACTTTGGATTGGGCGGGATCGTCCAGGGCCGGGACCCAGCCAGGCCACACCTCGATGGCGATGGCCACGTCCCCGGCAAGCAGGGCATCCTTGACCTCCGAGGAGTCGTAGACCTCCACCCCCTCGGGGGCGTAGTCCTTCAGCGCCAGGAAGAACTTCAGGGCCGCCACCCCGGCGGGGGAGGCCACCTTCGCCTGCCCGTCCTCCACGATGCGGCCGCCAAACGCCCAGAATATCGGCAGGAACCCGGTGACGATGGGGTTCCCCTTCCGGCCGCGGAACACCACCCCGCTTACCTCGGGCTCGTACTCCTCGATCAGGGCGGCCGCCCCCAGCACCTCAAGCCAAGACCTGGGGGGATGGGGAAGGCCGTATTTTTCAAACAGGTCCCGCCTGTAGGCGAAGAGCTCGACGTTCCCCACATGCGGAAGGGCGTACAGGGCGCCGTCCGGATAAGGGTAGCGCCCCACAGCCAGGGCGTTGTCCACGAAATCGGGGTCAGGGGTGTAGCCAAGCCCCTCCAGGTCAGCCAGCCACCCCTGGCTCATGAACTCTGTGGCCCAGGTATCGTCCAACATCACAACATCGTAGGCCCCGATCCCCTCCGCCAGATCGATGACCAGCTTCTCATAAAGGCTCGCGTAGGGGAGCTTGAGGAGCTCTATCTCCACGTCGGGATGATCGGCCATATAGAGCCTTGCCGCCAACTCCAGGACCTGCCCATAACCCCCATCCCTACCAGCGATCACGATCTTGGTCTTGGCCAGGCCCAGGGAACCTAAAGCCGCTACCGCCAACACCAAACACACGATCTTCTTCATCTCCACCTCCTTTTAAAACCATATCCCGTAGCTCTGACAAGCCCTTCGCCTTTTCCCACCTCCCCTTTGACAAATGTTTGCACAAACAGTGTAGCCCTGCGCCTTGGGCTAGTCAATCCGCAGCGTCCTTCCGTCGGGGCGGTGGATTAGGAAGGCGGCCTTGGCCAGCTGGGAAAGCCTGCGGGCTTGGCTTAGGGTGAGGTGTATCCTCTCCATTTCCCTTCCGTCCTCGTCCAGGCTGGCCTCGATGAGGGCGAGGTCCGTGCCCCTCAAGAGCTCTTCCAGGGCCGGGCACCAGGCGCTATCGCCGGTGATCGCGACGCTTCGCCCCTGAAAGCTGAGTCTATAGCCGAGGGCGGGGGCAGGGGAGAGGGGTTCCCCTTGGATGCTGTCCCAGTGCAAAACGCCCTTGGCCAGGAGCTCGAGCCCCTCCGGAAGCCTTACCGTGTCCCCATCCCTGAGCGCAAGCTCCGTTATGGCAAAGGGAATGCCCTCCCCGTAACAGGCCTGGAACCCTTGCAGGGCCTGTCTGATCTCGCGGCAGCCGGCAGGGTATCCGATGAGGAGTTCTCCCCGGCGGCCCTCGGCCCGCAGGAAACCCAGGATCCCGTATAGCCCGGCCATGTGATCGGCGTGGCCGTGGGTCAGGAAGAGGCCGCAGAGCCTTCTTGGGTCGTAGCCGCGGGAGAGGAGGTCGCGGAGGGCCCCGTCGCCGGCGTCCAACAGGAACCAGCTTGGGCCGGCCCGGACCAGAACCTGGGTGGCCACACCCCGCTGGCTGAACAGCACCTCCACAGCGAGGTCCCCGGCTTCCCAACGCATCGCACTCACAGGGCGGTGAGGAGCCGGTGGACCTCGTCCAGGGGCCCCCGGAAGGGGCCGGGCCGCTCGAGCTTCAAGGTGGTGAGGGCGGCGGCGAACCCGATGGCCTGGGCCGGGGGCTCGCCGAGGAGCCGGCGGCCGATATAGGCGGAAAAACAGGTGTCCCCGCGGCCGGTCCGGCCGGCGAGCGTCCGGGGCCGAAACGGCGCCCTGTACAGTTCCCCGTCCGCCAGTACCACCACCCCGGCGTTGTGGGTGACCACCACCTCCGCCGGCCCCTGCCTCGCCAGGTCCCGGGCCGCCTCCTCCAGTTCTTCCTCCCCCGTCAGGGCCCTCGCCTCCCGGTCATCCACCTTGAGGTAGCGCACCAGGGGCAGGGCCTCCCTGGCCCAGGGCCAGCCGTCCGTCACAAGTTCATCCCCCCTAAGGACCCTCAGGCACCCTTGGGCGTCCAGGGCGACAGGCCCTCTCTCCGCCACGGCCTGCAGGAACGGAAGGTCCACCTCGTCGGCGAAGATCGTGCCCACGTAAAACAGGCGTGCCGCAACGTCCGGTATGTCCCCTACCTGAAATGTCCCGGCAAAGCCCAAGGGCCGACAGATTCGGAGGTCGGAGTCAGGGTCCGGGTGGATGTTCTCGATCCCGGTGGTCTCCGGGGTCCAAACCGGAAAGACCTCGATCCCAAAGGAGCGGAGCTCCTGGAGCATCCAGGCGTCCCGCTTGGCGATCCGGGTGACCGCGGCCACCTTGAGTCCCAGACGGGCCAGCACGATCCCTCCGTAGTAGACCGCACCTCCGATCGCCTGGCGTGCCTCGTGTCCCCGGACGATACGTCCCTTATCCAGGTGACCTATGGCCACGACGTCGTAGCTCGGCATCCTTCTCCTCCTTGACCCCGCCCCGTTCCAGAAGCTCGGTGATCACCGCTTTGATCCGCTCGGGGATGTAGGCCTTGAGCTCCTCCCAGGTGGTGAACGCCTCCGGGGGAAGGTGCACCTTTTTTGTGAACCGGAAGCTGGGCACGAACGCCAGCCGACGGAGGTGTTGCCTGATGATCCGGTCTATCTCATCGGTGGAGGTGAGGGCCTCGGTGAACATGTCCTTAACCAAAAGGCCCATGGCACCTGCCCCCACGGTGCAGGCGTACCAGGTGCCCCAGCGGGGGAAGTGGTATGGGTCCGGGGCGAAGGCGTGCTTCCCCGGCTGGCAGTAGACCACCGGATGGGTATCCTCCATCCGCCAATGGGGGAACCGGTGGAGGATCCCGTGCCAGGAGGCCTCCACAGCCACCACCCGCCCCCCCTTTTCCACAGCGATCCACACGTGCTCGAGTTCGTAGAGGTGTTGGATATCCCAGTCCCACCAGATGGCGAATTCCAGGACGTAATCAGCCCCCCGAGGGATGGTGACGGTGCGGGGGAAGGAGGGGGATTCGGCGGGCTCGGAGAAGAGGGTGACCGCGGCCCGGCTGGGAAGGAACGGCTCCCGCCTGTCCATGCGGAGGATGGGAGAGTGGCGCAGGGCGAGCTTCAGCGAGGTCTCCTCAAGCGGCGGCATCGGCTTCTCTTAGCGACCGTCCGTCAGGGCCGAACACGTGCACTTTTTCCCCTTGGGGGACAATCCACAGCCTGTCCCCCACCTCCACCGGCTGCTCCCGTGGGGCGAGCACCCTGAGCTTCACCTCCCCGAAGGCGAAGTGTACCAGGATCCCCCCTCCCAAGGGCTCGGTTAGGAACACCTCCCCGGGGATGCCCTCCGGCCTTTCCTCCCGAGAAAGCAAAAGGTCCTCCGGTCTGAGGCCCAGTACCACCTCCTGCCCCACAAGGGGGGAGAGCCCCTCCCTGAGCTCCTCCCCCAGCGAAAACTGGAAACCGTCGGCGGACAGGATCAGCCGTCCGCCCTGCTCCAACACCCTCACCGGCACCAGGTTCATGGGCGGATCCCCGATGAACGAGGCCACAAACAGGTTCTTGGGCCGGTCGTACAGCACCCCGGGCGGGTCATATTGTTGCAGGACCCCATCGTGCATCACCGCGATGCGCTCGGCCATTGTCATGGCCTCCACCTGGTCGTGGGTGACCAGGATCGTGGTGATGCCGAGCTCCCGCTGCAGGCGCTTTATCTCCGCCCTGGTCTCGATCCTGAGGCGGGCATCCAGGTTAGAAAGCGGCTCGTCCAAAAGCAGTATCTCCGGCTCCTTCACCAGGGCCCGGCACAGGGCCACCCGCTGCTGTTGTCCCCCGGAAAGCTGCCCTGGCCTCCTTGCGAGGAGTTTTTCGATCTTGGTCAGGGCGGCAACCTCTTTCACCTTCCGCTCGATCTCCTCCCGGGAGCGCTTGGCCAGCCGCAGGGGGAAGGCGATGTTCTGGAACACCGTCATGTGGGGGTAGAGGGCGTAGGACTGAAAAACCAGCCCCACATACCTATCCTTGGGGGCCACGTCGTTCATTAGGACATCATCGAAGTAGATCTTCCCGGCGGTGGGCCGGTAGATCCCGGCGATCATGAGGAGGGTGGTGGTCTTCCCACAGCCCGAGGGCCCAAGCAGCGCAATGAAACCGCCGTCATCAACGGCAAGTGAAAGCCCGTTAACTGCGACAACGTTTCCAAACCGTTTCGTCAGCCCCTCAAGCCTCAGAGACGCCAATCCCCTTCACCTCCATGAGTTTACCTGCCTCCCTTGAGCCCGCCCACGGTCACCCTCATCAGGAACTTCTGGGTGAACAGGAAGAAGAGCAGCACCGGCACCATGTAAAAAAGCGATACTGCCGCCAGAAGTCCGTAGTTGGTGAACCGGTAGTTCCCGATGATGGCGTTGATGTAGGAGGTCAACGTCCAGGCATCCGGGCTGCGCACGAAGGTGACCAGGAAGATGAACTCTGCCCACCCGGACATGAAGGCGAAGATGGCTATGGCGGCGATCCCTGGCCCCACCAAGGGGAGCATCACCCGCCAGAACGTCTGGAACCTGGTGGCCCCATCCACCAAAGCCGACATCTCGATGTCCCAGGGCACGTCATCGAAGAATCCCTTCATGACCCAAATCGAGAACGGCACCATGAGGCCGGCCCGCACCAAGATCACCCCGATCAGAGTGTCCAACAGCCCCAGTATCCGCAGGATGTAATAGAGGGCGATGAGGAGTGTGATGGCGGGGAAGGCGTGCAGGATGAGGGTGGAGGCCAGGATCAGTGAGCGCCCCGGGAACTGCATCCGGGAGATCACGTATGCGCCCAAGGTCGACACCACCACCACCACAGCCGTCACTCCAAACGCGAGGATGAACGTGTTCAAAACGGTCCGCCAGATGTTCGGCCAGGCTGGTGAGGGTGGCTTCCATAGAAAGCTCCAGTTCTCCAACGTGAACCCCTGGGGGACGAACCCGAACACGAAGTTCCCGGAAAAGGCCCCGACGATCAACCACAGGTAACCCACGATGATGGGGAGCGAGGCCAGTACGAGAAACGTATACATCCCGGCCTTCAGCGCCTTCTGCTTCCGCTGCTGGCGAACCAGCGACCCCGGACGATATCTCGACGTTCCCATGTCACACCGTCTCGATCCTGGGCGGCGCCATCATCTCGCGGAACTTGAAGATCCGCCAGTAGATCACCGATGCCACCGCCCCGATGACCACCAACACCGTGGCCAACGCCGCCGCGTAGCCAAACGGATACGTTCCCGAGTAAGAACTGAACGCCAGGTTGTAGGCATAAAGGGACCACACCTCTGAGGCATGGAACGGTCCCCCCTGGGTAATGAGCAAGATGTACTCATAGGATGTTAAAAGGGACAGGGTCTGGTAGGCGGTGATGAACATGAGGGGCCATCGGATCAGGGGGAGGATGATGTGCCGTACCTCCTGGAACCAAGAGGCCCCGTCCACCCTGGCTGCCCATAGGTAGTCCCTGGGGATGGCCTTTATGGCCGAGGCGAACACGAGCATCCCCATCGACGCCCCAATGATCCCGTTGGTGATTATGATAACCCCCCAAGGGTGCTGACTGATCCAGGCCACTGGAGAAAGCCCCACGGCTGCTCGGAGTCCGTTCAAAAGGCCGTTCTTGGTGGGGGACAGGATCCACAGCCAGATGGCCGCATACACCACTGGCGGGGTGAACCGGGGCAAGAGCCACAGCGCCCGGAAGAAAAGACCTGCTCTTTCCCCTACACTGGTAGTCAGAAGCGCCAGAATCAGTCCGAAGGTGACGTTGAAGATCCCCAGGGTGCCAAACGTGTACACCAGGGTGTTCACCAGGATCCTGGGGATAAGGTAATCCCTGACCATGCGGTAGTAGTTCCCCAGGCCTACGAAATCCCACTTGAAGCGGTAGTCGAGGCTGGTGAAACCCATTACCGCGGTGACGACTGCGGGTATGATGAAGAAGGCCAAGATGAGTAAGAGCCCTGGAGACAGGAAGAGGAAACCCTGCACCGCGGTTCTCGTCTGCAGGCTGGCTCGAGTCCTTCGCCAAACTCCTCTTGCCATGATAAATAAAAGGAAGGCCCCGGGCCCACAGCCCGGGGCCGGTTACCGTCCCTACTCCTGCACCACCAGTTCCTCTCCAAGTTCACCCTTCAGCCTCTGGATCAGGTTCTCTAGAGCCGCTTGGGGAGACAGGGCCCCCACCTCCACCGGTACTATGGCGTCCCTGAACAAGGCGTCCCAGTAAAATGGGGCACTAGGATGGTTAGGGCTAAATCGGGAGAACGGAGCGCATAGTTCGGATACCCGTTTGGCATGCCTATCACCCGCATAAGGCTCATAAGAAAGCTGGGACTGACGGATGGCTAGGTGCCCGGACCCGATGGCATGATCGGTATTTAGGTCCACCGCTGAGGCCAAGGTCACCACCAAGAACGCGAGTTCAGGATGCCGGGAGGCAGCGGTGATCAAGTGCACCACGGGGTGAGAAACCGAAACGGGTTCCCCTCCCGGCTGGGCAGCCGGTATGGGGGCAAACCCCACATTATCCCATAGATAATCCTCGCTTTTATTATAAGGATCGCGCTGCCACTCGGCCCAGTTCCAGGAGCCACCGGTGAGGAAGATGCCCACTTGGCCGTCGGAGAAAGAGGAGTGGATCTCAGGCCAGGAGATCTGGGACATGGCCCCAGGGGTTAGCCCCAGGTCCACCAAGCGCTTGATGAAATTCAACGTATCAAGCACAGCGGACTTGTCCAAGACCAGCTTTCCGGTCTCCGGGTCCTGGAGCGTCCCGCCAAAATCGTAGACAAACTGGAACCAGTCTGTCCCTGGGGTGGGGCGGTGCCAGACAGCATACCCTTCCTCCACCACACCTGCCTCGACCAGCTTCTGGCCGATGTCCACTATGTCGTCCAGCGTGAACTCTCCGGCTATCACCCGCTCGGGGATGGATTCGATGAACTCTTCGGAGTAACCGGCCACTCGAAGCAGGTCTTTTCGGAAGTAGAAGCCACGGGCTTCGGTGTCCTGAGGTATACCCCAAATCTGCCCCTTATAGGTGCAGGATTCCCAAAGGGCGGGGAAGAAGTCTTCGTACACCTCGGGATACTTTGCGATCAGGTCATCAAGCGGGATTATGTACCCGGCTTCCGCATAGGGTCCGATGTCCTCATGCCCAGTCACGATGATATCTGCGATCTTCTCTGGATCCCCGGTTTGAAGAGCGAGGAGGTTGTTGCGCTTGTAGTCAGCCCAGGTGGTAGTATCAAAAGTCGCCTCGATCTTCACGCGGACATCCGCGCCCACTACAGCCAGATACTTGTTCAGTCGCTCCACCGCGGCTTCCAGGTTAAGCTTACGGGTGATGGACGGATCGTCCGGCCCTACGGTCCAAGCCTTTATCACGATCTCCTGCTGAGCAAACCCACACAACCCAAGAAGGGTCACCAGCCCGATCACTAGTATCCATTGCTTCATGTTACACCTCCTCCAGCACTGAAACGATGTCTTCCTTTACCCTCAGTGTTTAATTTATGTCCCTCACATCACCTCCCACTATTATTGTAGGGCTCCTACCTCTGCAAAACAAGCGTTGAAGTCGGACCAGGCGGCATTCCCAACAGCCGACGGGCGAGGTCTGGGAGGTCTGTACACACCCCGTGCACCCCAGAAAGCCGCCCGATCCTCTTGAGCACGGAAGCCTGCTCTTCGTGCCACAGGATTACGCCCACTCCTGCCTCCTGGGCCTGTCTTACTAGTGTGGCGTTCACCTGGGCTACCGGGTCTGAGAGACTATCCCAGCATAGGTGCACGTAACCGGCCCCCGCCCGAACCGCTTTTCCTACCGGGTCGTCCAGTCCCCTTACAAGGAGCGAGGTGGCCGCTTTCGGAACTCGGGCTTTCACCTGGCTTAAGGTGCCGGGCTCGGTGGAACCAACAATCACCCCATCGAGCTCCCGCACCTGCCTGGCCACCCCAGGTACGGCCCTGGGATCCTTCACGTCCAGGTACACCTGCACCTTGCCTTGCAGGAGGTCCAGGGCCTCCTCCAGGGAAAGCAGGGGCTCGCCGTTTTTGAGCCTGACTTCGGAAAGTTCCTCCCAGGTGAGCTCGGCCACTTGTCCTTGGCCGGTGGTGGTGCGGTTCAGCGTAGCGTCATGGAGCACAAGAGGCCTTCCGTCACGGGTAGCCCGAACGTCGATCTCCACCCGATCTGCCCCCAAGCGCCAGGCGAGCTCCAATGCCTGGCGCGAGTTCTCAAGCACATAGCCCGATGCACCTCGATGTGCGATGACCTCCATCCCTGCCCCCGCAAACGATTGAAAAATTATAACACCGGAAAACTGGGAGTGTCAAGACCTGGGAGGGGCGGTGGTGCTGCGCACCACGAGCTTGGGGGTAAGAAGCCGGTAAAGCCGACGGGTTTTCCCCCCCTCCAGGGCGGAAAGCAGCCACTCGGCGGCGATTTTTCCCATGTCGAACGAAGGCTGGGCCACGGTGGTGAGCCGGATCCGGGGGAGGGCGGCGTAGGAGATGTCATCGTAGCCCACCACCGAGAGCTCCTCCGGGACCTCAATCCCCAGCTCGTCCGCCGCCTGCAGCACCCCCAAGGCCACCACGTCGTTGGCGGCGAATACCGCAGTGGGGCGGTCCTTGCTCGCAAGGAGCCGGCGGGCAGCCCGATGCCCGGCTGCTTGCGTGAAGTCGGAGAAGATGATCCACTCGTCCCGGATGGGGATCCCCCGCTCGTCCAGGACGGCCTCATAGGCGGCCAGCCGGTCCACACATGACTGGACGTCCGGCGGCCCCCCGATGAAACCTATCCGCCGATGCCCCAGCTCCACCAGGTGCTCCACCGCCAGCCTCCCTCCCAGCCGGTCGTCCACCCCCACATAAGGGGCGTTCACCACCTGGGAGGCGCGCGATACCAGCACAAAAGGGGTCTTGGAGCGGGCGATGGCCTTGATGTAGGGGTCTTCGGCGGTGACCGAGGTGAGGATGAGCCCGTCCACCCGCTTGCGCCGCAGAAGCCCGATGTAGCTCCGCTCCCGGTCGGGGTCCTCCTCGGTGTTGCACAGGATGACCCCATACCCCCGGGCGTGGGCCCCCTCCCCCACCCCCCGGGTGACCTCGGCGAAGAAAGGGTTCGTGATGTCCGGGATCACCAGGCCGATCGCCCCGGAGGCGCCCTTCACCAGGCCCCGCGCCAGCTCGTTCCGCTCGTACCCCAGCTCCTCGGCGATCCGGCGGATCCTGGCTTTCGTCTCCTCCCGGATCAAGGGGGAGTCGTTCAGGGCACGGGAAACGGTGGACGGGGATACCCCCGCGGCCCGGGCCACGTCCTTTATCGTCACCATACCCATAGATTCTCCCTTGTAACCCCTGCTTGCGCAAACACGGGGCTTTTCACCAGGGCCGATTTGTGGTAGAAGTAGAAGGAGGTGGAAGGTGGACTGCGAGGTCAGGCCCGGCATACACTGGGTGGGGGTGAACGATCGGGCTACAGACCTGTTCGAGGGCCTGTGGCCCCTGCCAGGCGGGGTGAGCTATAACTCCTATCTTGTGGTGGGGGAGAAGGTCGCCCTGATCGACTCCGTCAAGGCACAATTTTCCGAGGAGCTGGTGGAAAACATCTCCCGGGTGGTGGATCCCGGGAGGATCGATTTCCTGGTGGTGAACCACATGGAGCCGGACCACTCCGGGGCCCTCCCCCTCCTCAGGCGGCTTGCCCGTGGGGCCGAGGTCCTCTGTACCCCGGCGGCCGTGCCCATGCTGGCCCGCTTCTACGGGATCGACCAGGGGGTGCGGGCCGTGGAGGACGGAAGCGAGCTCGATCTGGGCGGAAAACGACTGCAGTTCTATCACATCCCGTTTGTGCACTGGCCGGAGACCATGGCCACGTTTGAGGAGACGCAAGGGGTGCTTTTTTCCTGTGACGCCTTCGGGGGGTTCCAGGCCCTGGACGGGGTGCTCTACGACGATCAGGTCGACGTGGCCGCCTACGAGGACGAGATCCTCAGGTACTTTTCCAACATCGTGGGCATGCACACCCGGCCGGTCCTGCGGGCCATTGAAAGGCTCGCGGGGCTGCAAGTCCGGGTGATCGCCCCCTCCCACGGGCTCATCTGGAGGGGGAACCCCGGGCACATCGTGGACCTTTATGCCCGCTGGGCGCGGATGGAGGGGCGGGCCGAGGTGACGCTGGTCTACGGGTCCATGTACGGGCACACCCGGAGGATGGCCGAGGCGGTGGCCCGGGGGGTGCGGAAGGAAGGCGTGCCGGTGCTGGTGCTGGACGCCTCCCGGGTCCACGTAAGCTACCTCATCAGGGAGGCCTGGAAGCGGAAGGGGCTCATCCTGGGGGCCCCCACCTACGACGGCGGGATCTTCCCCCCCTTGGAGCAGCTTCTGCGGATGCTGCAGCGCAAGCGACTTAAAGGGCGGGTGGTGGGGTGCTTCGGCTCCTACGGCTGGCATGGGGGCGCGGTGGGGAGGCTCGCCTCCCGGGCCGGGGAGCTGGGCTGGAAGGTGGTGGGGGAGGCGGGCTTCCAGGGCGCCCCCACCCCGGAAGACCTGGCGGCCGGGGAGGAGCTGGGCAGGGAGGTGGCCCGGCATGTGCGGGAAGGCTGAGGTCAACTACAAGGCGCTCCTTGACGAGATCAGGGCCGCCCTGGCCGGAAAAGCCCCCCTGGAGGGGGTGGTGGACGTCCTCTCGCAGCTGCCCCACTACTCCTGGGTGGGGATCTATCTTGTGCGGGGAAAGGAACTCGTGCTCGGCCCCTGGAGGGGGCCTGAGGCCACGGGGCACGTGCGCATTCCTTTAGGGGTGGGGATCTGCGGGGCGGCGGCCGCTTCAGGAAAAACCGAGGTGGTGGACGACGTTTCCTCCGACCCCAGGTACCTGGCCTGCTTCCCCTCCACCCGGGCGGAGATCGTGGTGCCCATCAAGGAGGGGGAGCGGGTGCTGGGGGAGATAGACATCGACTCGGACCTGCCCGCCGCTTTTTCCCATGAGGACAAGGCTTTCCTGGAGGAGGTGGCGCGGCTTTTGGCCCCGGCACTGAAGGAGGGGGGATGAACTGGCGCAGGAAGGTGGAAAGGGAGTATCTGGAGGCGGACCAGGAGTTCGCGGAGCAGGTCCTGCCGGTGGGGTCGGTGGACCTGTCCTCCTTCGGCCTCATCGCCGATGCCACCCGGTACCTCTTGGTGGAGGAGCGGGGGGAGGTGCACATCCGGCCGGAGACGGTCTCCCTCAAGGAGGTGCTCACCTCCCTGGCCCGGGGGGGGAGCCAGGTGAACGAAAGGGACGCGGCCCAGGCGGTTGCGAGGTTCGCCGCCCTCTGGGAGGAGAAGATCAGGGCCAAGGGGAAGTGGGAGGAGCTGGTGGCGGCGGCCCGGGCCGCCGGGGAGATAAAAAGCCCCCAAAAGCGGCGCGGCTGGTTCCGCAGGTGATGCCCAGGATAACCCTTAAGGGCTTGGAGAAGAGGTTCGGAAACACGGTCGCCGTCCAGGACCTTTCCTGCGAGATCGAAGACCGGGAGCTGTTCGTGGTGGTGGGGCCCACCGCCTGCGGGAAGACCACCCTCCTGCGCCTCATCGCCGGGCTCCTTCGCCCCGACCGGGGTGAGATCCTGTTCGACGGGGAAAGGATGAACGAGGTCCCCCCGCCCCAACGGGGCGTGAGGATGGTGTTCCAAGGCCAGGATTATGCCCTGTTCCCCCACCTTGCCATCTACCGCGAGCGAAGCTGGTCCAACCTGTCATTCCCCCTCAGGCTCCGAGGGGGGACCTGGGAGGCCATCCGGGACCGGGTGGGTAAGGTCACCCAGAGGATGGGGATAAAAAGGGAGCTGTTTCCCAGGAAACCAGGCCAGCTTTCAGAAGGGCAAAAGCAGCGGGTGGCCCTGGGGAAGGCGATGGTGCTCCCTCCCAAGGTCCTTTTGCTTGACGAGCCGCTTGCGCACCTTGACCCCCCGGCCCGGGCCCGGGCCAGGGAAGAACTCAGGCGGCTTCACGAGGAGCTCGGGGCGACCACGATCCACGTGACCCACGACCTGGCGGAGGCGTTCCTTTTGGCGGACCGGGTGGCGGTTATGCTGGAGGGGCACTTCGTGCAGACGGGAACCCCAAAGGACATCAGGAACCACCCGAAGAACGCATTCGTCGCTGACTTTGTGCGGAGCTACGAGGATTCCCTGCGCCGGGCCTTCTCCAACTGATCACTCATTGTGAGGGATTCGTAGGGTGCTTCCGCCGATGAACTCCCGCACCAGGTGGTCCCCGGGGATGAGGGCGTGATCCTGGGTCTCCCAGATGGTAAGCCCGGCCACCGACCTGAAGAGCTCGGAAATCCGGCGGTAGCGGATGCGGGCGTCCAAAAAGGAGCTATAGGGCTCAAGCTCCTCCGGGTGAGGCCAGATCCCGTCCGGCACAAAATAGGGCTTCAGCACCGGAAGGTCGAACGGCATCCCCCCGTTTATCAGGTGGTCCGCCAGGCCCATCAGGGGGATGATGGAAAACAGCTCCCCGGCCCGCACGTAGTGCCAGTGAAGCAAGGTCTGAAGCGGCGGGTGGTTGCGGTGCTGGGCGTCCCTGAGCATCCGCCGCAGGAGCCGCACGTCCGTGAACTGGGTAAGCCGCTCGCTCGTCCCGTCCCCCTCGTACAGCATGTTCGCCGCCTCGATGTACAGGCGGAACATGGCCTCCTTGGGGATGCCGGAGGTCAGGGGGGGATAGAAGCCGTGCAGGCAGTCGAGGAGCAGTAGCTGGTCCTTCCGAAGCCGTACGGGCTTTGTGCCCACGTGCGTCCCCTCCTTGAAGCTATAGATGGGCTTTTCCACGGTATCGCCGGCGAGGAGGGCCTTGAGATGCCGGTTGATGGTCTGGATGTCCAGGGCCTCCGGGGTCTCGAAGTTGCGGTCGTTCAGCCAGTCGGTGGGGTGCTCCACCACCGGCCAGAAGTAATCGTCCAGGTTCAGCATGAGGAAGGAAAGCCCCTCCCGGGAGAGCCGCTGGGTGAGCTTCACCGTGGTGGTGGTCTTCCCGGAGGAGGAGGGGCCGGAGATCCAGATCATCCTGAGCTCGTCCCCGGCCTCGATCCTGGCCAGCACCTTCCTGGCCGCCTCGTCCAAAGATCGTTCGTACACCTCGGTGGCGGCCTCCACCAGCTCAGGCAGCCTCCCCGAGCGCACGATCTCGTTCAGCCCCTCGATGGTGTGGCAGCCGCGGGCCCGGTTCCAAGAGAGGATCTCCTCGTGCCAGGGGGTGGGGTAGCCGTTCCCCACGAACTGGTCCATGGTGAGCTCCCCGGCCCGCACCCAGTACTTGCCCCACCGCCAGCACTCGTAGGCGTCCGCCACCGTCACAAACCCAAAGCTCCGGAGCACGTGGATCACCGTGTCCTGGATCTCCTCGATGGTGGGGGGGAAGTTGGCGATCCAGTGGCGGGGGTCACGGTTCAAGGTGGCCACCACGATGTCGGAGAGGAACTCGGCCAGGTGTTCGTCGTCCCCGCAGGCCTGGAAAAGCCGGTCGTTCACCCCTGGCAGGTGGTCCAGGGAAAAGCCGCCCACGGAGCGGGCCGCCCGCAGGATGGCATGTGCGATCCGCCCCTGGTCAAAAGGGACCAGGGACCGGTCGCGCTTCCGCACCTTTCTGATCCTGTTCTGAACGGCCACGCTCGCATTATAGCAGGAAGGGGCGGCTCAAAAGGGGGAAAGTTAAAATGATGGGGCGATGAACGATACAAGCCCGGAAGCCCTGCAGGTGCAACTGGAAGCCATAAGAAGGCTTCCACCGGAGGCCCGGCTCAGGCAGGGCCTGGAGCTTGCCTTCCTGGTGCGGGGGTACGGGCCCGTCATCCCGAGTATTCGGAGGATCGTGACAATCCGCCTGGTGCTGGGGGATGAGCTTTTCAGGCGGGTCTACCCCCACGTCCATATCCGGCCATGAACCCTTTCGAACGGCCGCTGCGGGAGCTCGGTGTAAGGGAGCTTCTGGAAGAAGTGAAAAGAGAAGCTGAAAGGAGGCAAGGTGAAGGAGCTTAAGGAGCGGGTATGGCGGAGGATCGACGAGCTTTCCGGAGAGCTTTGGGCCCTGGCCCTTAAGATCCATGAGAACCCGGAGCTGGGCTTTGAGGAGCGCAAGGCAGCCGGGTGGCTGGCCGAGGCGCTGCAAGGAGGGGGATTTGAGGTGGAGCTCCCCTATGGGGGGCTTGAGACCGCCTTCCGGGCCGAGCACCCGGCGGGGGGGGAGGGGCCGGCCATCGCCATCCTGGCGGAGTACGATGCCCTGCCGGAGCTGGGGCACGCCTGCGGGCATAACCTGATCGCCACCATCGCCGTGGGGGCGGCCCTGGGCCTGGCCCCGTTCAAGGGGGAACTCCCCGGGCGGCTGGTGGTCCTGGGAACGCCGGCGGAGGAGGGGGGCGCGGGGAAGATCCTCCTCATCCGGGCCGGCGCCTTCCGGGATGTCGACCTGGCCATGATGGTGCACCCTTCCGATCAGACGCTGGTCGAACGGGGGTCCCTGGCCATCACCGAGGTGGAGATCGAATTTAAGGGAAAGGCGAGCCATGCCTCCTCCGAGCCGGAGAAGGGGATAAACGCCCTGGACGCGGTGATCCAGACCTTCAACGCCCTGAACGCCCTCAGGCAACATATAAAGGACGGGGCCCGGATCCACGGGATCATCACCGACGGGGGCCGAAAGCCCAACATCGTGCCCGAGCACGCGGCGGCCCGGTTCTACGTGCGGGCGGCCGACAACGCCTACCGGGACGAGCTGGTGGAAAAGCTCAGGAAGTGCGCGCAAGGGGCGGCCCTGGCCACCGGGGCAAAGCTCGCCTTCAAGAAGGTGGGGCACGAGTACAAGGCCATGCGCCCGAACCACCACTTGGCCCAGGCCTTCCGGAGGAACATAGAGGCCCTGGGGTGCCCTGTGGAGGAGCCGAAAGGGGGGATGGGCTCCACCGACATGGGGGACGTCTCCTGGGAGGTTCCGGCCATCCACCCATACATCCGGATCACCGAGGGGGAGGTGCCCGGCCACTCCCGGGAGTTCGCCCAGGCGGCCCGGAGCGAGCGGGCGAAGGCGGCGATGCTGGCGGCGGCCAAGGCGGTGGCCGGAACCTGCATCGACGTGTGGACCGACCCCGGCCTCTATCGTGCCATCCGCGAGGAGTTCGAAACCACACGCTGAAGATCGAAGACCACGCCTAAGCTGGAACGGAAGACGGGATCGTAGGACGAGCCTTTGCTGGAGAATCTGAGTAAGAGGAAACAGGAGGCCTTCAAGGCCCACATGGTGCAGGTAACCGTCCTAAAAGAACGACGTGGTTGAAGCGAAAGCGTGGCCGTGAGGTGCTCAATTCTGGAGGATACGAACACAAGGTTTGTCGACTCCGTAAAATGAAAGCGGAGGTGGAGGGAAGTGACTAAGGTTGCCAGGCCTCAGGTAAGGTTTACCTATGAGGACTACAAGAGCCTTCCCGAGTCGGAGACGAAGCGCTACGAGCTTTTGGGGGGTGAGCTGGTGTTGGTTCCATCGCCATCCACATACCATCAGCGGATCTCAAGAAGGCTGGAGTTTATCCTACAAACCTTCGTGGAGCAGAGAGGAATGTGGGAAGTGTTCCATGCCCCTTTGGATGTCGTCCTTGGAGAGGGAGAGGATCAGGAGGTTGTCCAGCCCGATATCTTCTTCATCTCCGTGGAACGTTCTCACATCATCGCCGAGGAGGAGATCCGCGGTGCCCCGGACCTGGTGATCGAGATCACCTCCCCTGTCACCGAGGGCCGTGACCGCCACTATAAGAAGACCCTGTATGCCCGCCATGGGGTCAAGGAATATTGGATCGTCGATCCTAAGGCCAAAACCGTCGAGGTTTACACCTCGGGCGAGAAGGGGTTCGAGCTTGTGAAGACATACAAAGCCGATGAGGTGCTCGAATCCCCGCTTCTTCCGGGGCTTTCCGTGGACCTCAAGGAGGTCTTTTGAGGAAGCCCCACCTTAGCGGATGGGAGGAAATTACTCTGGATAAGGAAATCGCGGGGATCCTTTTGGGAAAAGCGGGCCACGTGACCCTCAAGGGCCAGGTTGTGCGGCGAACCATGGAGGGGCTTCGCCGCCGAGGTGCCCGGAAGTAACCCCCTTGTGCTAGGTTTACGGGCCGGGAGGGGGTTGGGGCTTGCGGCATAGGGCGGTTACACTGTAGCGAGAAGGCCGCAATCGATACGCGAGGGTCCCTACCGGGGTGACGGGGATATGGAAGAAACGAAGACCAAGAAGATGACCTACGAGGAGTTCCTCGCCTGGTGCGATGAGGACACCTGGGCCGAGTGGGTGAATGGGGAGGTGATCGTGCTCGCTCCGGCTTCGAACAGGCATCAGGATCTCGCGAGGTTCCTGATACAGGTGCTCGGGATTTACGCCGAGCTAAAAGGACTCGGGGTTGTACGTCCGGCGCCATTTCAGATGAAGACCGGCCCGGATCTTCCCGGAAGGGAGCCGGATATTCTTTTCGTGGCCAAAGAAAACCTGGGAAGGCTCAAAGCAACCCACCTCGAGGGGCCGGCGGATTTAGTGGTGGAGATCGTCTCCCCCGACTCGCGCCTCCGTGATCGAGGGGAGAAGTTCGCGGAATACGAAATGGGGGGCGTGCGCGAGTACTGGATCATCGACCCCGATGAAAAGAGGGCCGATTTCTACGTGCTGGGGGAGGACGGTCGCTACGAGCGCAAAAAGCCCGACCAAAGCGGAATCTACCGCAGCCAGGTCCTTCCCGGTTTTTGGCTTAAGGTTGAGTGGCTGTGGCAGGAGCCACTTCCGCCGGTCCTCGAGGTGCTGAGGGAGCTCGGGCTTGTGAGTTGACATGGCGGGGGTAGAACCGGGGGTGGAACAAGGTAAAGAAGTGGACGATGGCCTCCTCAAAGAGGAGGTGAAACGCATAGTGGAAGCCGTCTACCCGAAAAATCATCCTCTTCGGCTCTTATGCCTATGAGAGGAACGACCTCGGCAACCCTAGTCTCCATACAAAAACTGGCCCTTAAGTTGAGAGGCCTTGGATTACAAGGACAAAAAAGCATGGAGGTTTGAACTGGTGGGGAACCTGGAAGAGGGACTGAGGTGGCTTGACCAGGCTGAGGCTGATATAAAGACGGCAAGGGATTGTCTGAAGGACGGCAATTTTTACGCCTCTGCCTTTTTCTCCCAGCAGGCAGCCGAGAAGGCCCTGAAGGGCTTCCTCTACGCCCAGGGTTACCGGGCCCTCATCACCCACTCCGTGGTAGAACTCCTTGAGGAGTCTGCCAAGTTCGATGAGGGTTTCCAAGGCCTTCTTGATTACGGAAAGGAGCTGGATAGACACTACATCGGTTCAAGATATCCTAACTTCTACCCCTCAGGAGCCCCGTACAAGTTCTACACCCAGGAGGTGGCCGAAAGATGCTTAAGCTATGCCGAGTCGATATTGGGAAAAGTGAAGAAGTTTTTGAAAAAATAAAAATATATGTTGAGCGGGTGGTGGAAGTCCTGAAGCCCCGTGCGGTGGTCCTCTTCGGCTCCTTCGCCCGTGGGGACATCAACGAGGGCTCCGACGTGGACCTTTTGGTGGTGGCCGATTTTAAGGAGCCTTTCCTCGACAGGATAAAGCTTCTGCTTGATCTTAACGATGGCACAGGCCTTCCTCTTGAGCCTGTAGGTTACACAGTAGAAGAATTCCAGGAGATGAGAAAAAAGGGAAACCGATTCCTGAAGGAGGTCTTAAGAACCGGGAAGCTGCTTTTCGGCTCCCTTCCGTAAGGGCCCGCGGGGCAAGGCCCACGATTTCAAGTATGCCTTGGACTGCGGCAAGATAAAAGAGGAACGGGCTGAGAGCCAACGGTAAGCTTCGAGGAGGGGCTCAGGAAGACCGTAGGGTGGCACCTTGAACACCGGGATTGGGTGGGAGGAGTGATCACGGGGGAGTACTTGAAGTATTATGAAAGGATCTACGGGACCGGGTAGGGGCCCAATGGAGTCTACAAGCGATGTAAGGGAGGTGAGAGGAAATGGCCAAATATCGGTTTAACATCATAGTCGAGCGTGACGAGGATGGGGTTTACATAGCCTCATGCCCAGCGCTTAAGGGCTGCTACAGTCAGGGCGATACCTATGAGGAAGCAGTGGAGAACCTCAAGGATGCGATTCGATTACATATTGAAGCTCGGCGCGAAGTTGGCGAGCCTGTTCCCATTGAGGCTGTAATCGACGAGGTTGTTCCGCCAAGCCTGCGGAGGTGATGCGCGTATTGGAGAAGAACGGCTTTCGTCTAATCCGCCAGGGTGGAAGTCACGCGGTATATCGCCATCCTGATGGGCGCTGGACGACAGTGCCTATTCACCCTGGGAAGGATGTGGCTAAAGGAACGCTGCGAAAGATCCTTAAAGACATTGGTATCACACCAGAAGAGTTCGAGAGGCTCCTTTGATGCAGGACCTGTTGGCAGGTGAGCGTTGGCGAAGGCCTTAGGGCCCGTGGGGATAGCAGTTTGACATGGGGAGCGGCGACTACACGCGGGAACGGGAAGGGTGGCCCAAGGAGCTTACCGTTCGTGATGTGGTGGAAGAGATCAAAAGCCACCGCGCGGAGCGATCCCGAGGTTGGATGCGATTGGCCTGAAACACGCTGCTCAACTTCTTCGGCCAGGTGGTGCCCCTGGTCGTAGGGTAGCCATGATCCCCTCCTCTTTTTGGGGGTGGGGACAGGGCGCTTTGGGCTTCTGTTGTCGCAGGTTATGATGCACAATTCAAGTCCTGCCCCCACCAGCCAAAGCCCAAGAACACCGCAAGAGATCGGCTTTGCTAACCGAAAGGTAAAGCGCTAAGCTTTTTGGGGAGGCAGGAGATGAGAAAGCTTGAGGTCCCGACTAGGAAGTTGACGTACGAGGAGTTTTTGGAATGGTGTGATGAGGACACCTGGGCCGAGTGGGTGAACGGGGAGGTGATCGTGCTTACCCCAGCATCTATGCGGCATCAGTTAATCAAGAAGTTTTTAACTAGTGTTCTGGATGCTTATGTACAGCAGCATGATTTGGGGGTCGTTTTGGACGCCCCTTTTCAGATGAAGACCGGGCCGGAGCTTCCCGGGCGGGAACCGGACATACTCTTTGTGGCCAAGGAGAACCTCGGGCGACTGAAAGAGAACTACCTCGACGGCCCGGCGGACTTGGTGATCGAGATCGTCTCCCCTGAGTCCCGCCTGCGGGATCGCGGTGAAAAATTCGCCGAGTACGAGCTGGGTGGGGTGCGGGAGTATTGGCTGATCGATCCGGACCGGAAAGAGGCGGACTTCTATCTCCGGGATGAGCGGGGGCGGTTCCGGCTGAGGGAGGCCGATCCCGCGGGGGTCTATCGCTCAGAGGTATTGCCTGGCTTTTGGCTGAAGGTGGATTGGCTCTGGCAGGAGCCACTTCCGCCGGTTCTCGAGGTGCTGAGGGAGCTCGGGCTTGTGAAAGCATGACGGGGTTGACCGAGGTCAAGCAAGTGGACGATAACCTCCTTCAAGAGGTGGTGAAACGCATAGTGGAAGCCGTCGACCCCCAGAAGATCATCCTCTTCGGCTCCTATGCCTATGGGAAGTCCCACGAGGGGAGTGACCTCGACATCCTCGTGGTGATGGATTCTGACCTCCCTCGCTATAAGCGTTCTGTGCCTATTTACCGGGCCCTGGCCGGATTGCTCATCCCTAAGGATGTGCTGGTTTACACCCCTCAGGAGATCGAGGCTTGGAAGGATGTGCCGCAAGCATTTATCACGACCATCGTAAAGAAGGGGAAGGTCATTTATGAAAAAGAGCAAGGTTGACCTCGTTCGAGGGTGGCTCGAAAAGGCTCGCCGTGACTTACAAGTGGCCTTGCTCACCCCCTATGCAGTTGAAACCCGTTATCCTGAATTTGAGGAGCCCTCATTGGACGACGCCAAAGAAGCCGTTGAGATTGCCAAGAAGGTTAAGGATTTCGTCTTAGAAAGGCTCCTTGAGCACCTCCCTTCATCGTGTGTGGGCTGGGAATCGAATGCTTCGAGCTCCTTTCCCACGCCTGGACCGACACAGGGCGAGCCGGAATGAGGTGGGGATGAGGAGGCACCTATAATGGCTGAACCGATGCGCCTGGCGATCGTAGGGTTAGGATATGTTGGGCTTACCACCGGCGTGGCCTTGGCTTATTTGGGCCACAAAGTGGTTGGGGTGGAGAAGGACGAGGAAAAACCTCGTTTCACGAGATATGACTTCCTGAACTTTTTGAGCTTGTGGAAAGCAACATACATCGTGATCGCCGCGGGTACTCCTCAGAGCTCCCTTCTGAAACGCATTGAAGGGAGCTGGGCTCCATATTTGGACAAATCAGAGTCCCAATGTTAAACTATTGAAGTGTGAGCTATAAAGAGGCATTGATTCGAAAAATTGAAGACCGTTCAGCGATTGTAGGGGTGGTGGGCCTCGGCTATGTGGGCTTGCCCTTCGCCGTGGAGAAAGCTAAGGTCGGCTTCCGCGTGATAGGCGTAGAGCAAAATCCTCTGCGGGCGGCCAAGGTCAACCGAGGCGAGAATTACATTCGAGATGTTAACGATGAAGAACTGAAAGCACTTGTTCATAAAGGCATGATCTGCGCAGAAACAGATTTTGAACGTGTGCCCGAAATGGACGTCATTGTGATTTGTGTCCCTACCCCCCTTACTAAAAACTTCACCCCGGATCTGCAATACGTAGTGCGCGTTACTCAAGAGATCGCTAAAAGACTCCGCCCAGGGCAACTTATAAGTCTTGAATCAACTACGTATCCTGGAACTACCGAAGAAGTGATGCTCCCCATTTTAGAAACTTCCGGCCTAAAAGTGGAAAGGGATTTTTTCCTCGTTCATTCTCCGGAGCGGGTAGATCCCGGAAATAAGCGCTACACGACCCGCAACACTTGTAAGGTGGTGGGCGGTGTGGGGCCCAATTCTTTAGAAGTGGGGGTGATTTTTTACAAGCAGACCGTGGAGGAGGTGATCCCTGTATCCAGCGCAAAGGCAGCGGAATTGGTGAAGGTCTTCGAAAACACCTTCCGCGCCGTGAACATCGCTTTGGTGAACGAGCTTGCTCTTCTCTGTGACCGTATGGGTTTGAACGTTTGGGAGGTGCTTGAGGCTGCTTTCACCAAGCCCTTCGGGATCATGCCCTTTTGGCCGGGTCCTGGTGTAGGCGGGCATTGCATTCCCGTTGACCCCCACTATCTCGAATGGAAAGCAAAGGAACTGAACTTCAACACGCACTTCATCGCCCTGGCAGGGGAAATAAACCGGAAGATGCCGGAATTTGTGCGCGACAAGGCCTACCGCATCCTCAACAAGCTGGGGATCGTCCCTTCACGCGCCAAGGTCTTAATCCTGGGCGTTGCCTACAAACGCGATATCGATGACTACCGCGAATCCCCTGCCATCGAGGTGATCCGGCTCCTGCGTGCCGACGGCGTTCAGGTTTCCTACCACGACCCCTATGTGCCGAGCTTCCGTACCCCTGATCTGGAGATGGAAAGCCAGCCTTTAACTGAGGACCTCCTGAGGTCCCATGACCTCGTCATCATTACCACGGATCACTCCTGTATCGATTACGCCTGGGTTGTGGCCAACGCCAAGCACGTTTTCGATACCCGAAACGCTACTAAAGACGTGCGGGAAAATCGCGAAAAGATCACGCTGCTATGAAGGTGGGATTGATCGGAGCCGGCGCTTGGGGGAAGAACCTAGCTAGGGTCCTCCATGAGCTTGGCCTCCTGGGGGCCATCGCGGAAACAAGGCCGGATATTCAGGCTGAACTCAAAAAACTATACCCAGGCATCCCCATTTATCCTGATCACCGGGAGCTCTTGGCCTCGGACGTTCCTGCCGTAGCCATCGCCACCCCCGCTGCCACCCATTTCGCCATCGCCAAAGAAGCCCTTGAAGCCGGCAAACACGTGTTTGTAGAGAAGCCCCTTGCGCTCAACCTCAAAGAGGCCGAGGCCCTCGTTGCCCTGGCCCAGGCCCGAAGAAAGGTCCTCATGGTCGGGCACCTCCTCCTTTATCAGCCCGCCATCCGCTGGATAAAGGATTTCCTTGCCCAAGGCGGCCTGGGGAAGCTTTGGAGTTTCCATCAAGAGAGGCTCAACTTTGGACGGGTTCGAACCGTGGAAAACGCCCTTTGGAGCCTTGGGGTACACGACATTGCGGTTTTGCTTTTTTTGATAGAAGAAAAGCCCGATCGCATACTTGCCGAGGGGCAAAGGGTGCTGCAGCCCGCGGTTGAAGACGACGTTTGCCTCCACTTTTCCTTCCCCAGCGGGATAAGAGCCCACCTGCACTGCTCCTGGCTTTGGCCGGAGAAGCAAAGGTCCCTCACGATTATTGGGGAAAAAGGTATGCTTGTTTTTGACGAAGTCCAAGGGACAGTGGTTCTTCACCGGAAGACCATAACGCCGACATTGACCACAGACGCTCAGGGGAGCGAAGTCGTCTTCCGGAACTACGGTGAGCCTCTGAAACTTGAGCTGGAACACTTCGTGGAATGCATTCGTGAGGGTAAAACCCCTCTTTCTGATGGCAAAAGTGCATTAGCCGTGCTCGAGGTCCTCGAAGAGGCCTCGCGGCAGCTCGGAGGCGATGTAATGAGTGGGAAAGATTACCTCGTGCATGAATCTGCGCATGTAGATCCTGGAGCCAAAATCGGGCGGGGTACGAAGATCTGGCATTTCTGCCACATCATGGAGGGCGCAGAAATCGGGGAGAACTGCACCTTGGGCCAAAATGTATTCGTGGCCAAAAACGTAAAGATAGGCAACAACGTAAAGATTCAAAACAACGTCTCGGTATACGAGGGCGTGATCCTGGAGGATTACGTGTTCTGCGGGCCAAGCTGCGTGTTCACCAACGTCAAAACCCCGCGCTCGGCCTTCCCCCGGAACCGCAGCGAGGACTATGTTCCCACTATCGTTAAAAAGGGTGCGACCATCGGGGCCAACGCTACGATAGTTTGCGGGGTGACCATTGGCGAGTGGGCCTTGGTGGCCGCGGGAGCGGTGGTGACCAAGGACGTGCCACCCCATGCCCTGGTTGCAGGGGTTCCGGCACGCCAAATTGGGTGGGCGTGCCACTGTGGCGTCCGCCTGAAAGAGGAGGGCGCGGGTCTCGTTTGCCCAAGCTGTGGCCGCCGGTATAGGAGAGAAGGTGAACGCATTGTATTGGAGGAAAGCGGATGACATCTGAAAAGCTACTATTTGCTGCTGTGAGCGAAGATATCGCGGAGGTTCGCCGTATTCTTTCTCAGAAACTCCAGGGCTACAAAGTGCGCGTTTATCTTTTTGGCTCGCGGGTCAAGGGCCAAGCTAGAAAGTCATCGGATCTTGACGTAGCTCTCCTGCCTTTAGAACCCCTGCCACTCGGTATTATTGCTGAGATCCGCGAGGCCCTCGAAGAAAGCCATGTCCCCTTTGAGGTGGACATTGTGGACCTAAGCGAAGTGGACCCAGATTTCCGCGAGCGGATCCTCAGCGAAGGGGTGCCGTGGAACGTGTTTGGTAGCTGAACATTGGCTGAAGATCATGAAAGGAAGGGTGGAACACGGTGAGTAACGTGAAGATACCTATCCTTGACCTAACCCGGCAGTATCAGGCCATCAAGGGGGAGATCGATCGGGCGATCCAGCGTGTGGTGGAATCCGGAAGGTTCATCCTCGGCCCCGAGGTGGAGGCCTTCGAGCAGGAAATCGCCGCTTACCTTGGCGCAAAACATGCCATAGGAGTTGCCAGCGGGACCGATGCCCTTTATCTGGCCCTCAAAGCCCTGGGGATCGGCCCTGGCGACGGGGTTATCGTCCCGAGCTTCACCTTTTTCGCCACCGCGGGTGTAGTGGTCAACGTCGGCGCCACTCCGATCTTCTGTGATATCGATCCCAAGACTTTCAACATCGATCCAGAAGGTCTAAAGGAACTCGTCACGCGTTACGCGTCACGCGTCACCATTAAGGCCGTTATCCCCGTCCACCTCTACGGCCAGCCGGCGGATATGGACGAGATCATGGCCCTTGCCGAGGAATACGATCTTTACGTGATCGAAGATGCTGCCCAGGCCATCGGCGCCGAGTATAGGGGAAGGAAAATCGGCACCATCGGGCACTTGGGTTGCTTAAGTTTCTTTCCCACCAAGAACCTCGGGGCCTATGGCGACGGTGGCCTCGTTGTCACCAACCACGGTGAGCTTGCTGAGAAGGTGCGGATGCTCCGGGTGCACGGCTCAAAGCCCAAGTATTATCACCACATGGTGGGCACAAACTCGCGCCTTGACGCCCTTCAAGCTGCCATCCTCCGGGCCAAGCTACCTCATCTCAAAGAATGGACCACCGCCCGCCAAAGGATTGCCGAGCGCTACGATGAGCTCCTTGCCGATATCCCGGGAATCGAACGCCCTTACCGCGCGCCCGACCGTTCTCATATCTTCCATCAGTACACTATCCGAGTTCTTAATGGCAAAAGGGATGCTCTGCAAAACTTCCTCCGGGAAAAGGGGATCGCGACCCAGGTTTATTATCCTCTGCCTTTGCACCTTCAGCCGTGTTTCCGAGACCTCGGCTACAAAGAAGGGGATCTCCCCGAAAGCGAACGGGCCAGCCGCCAGGCACTCTCCCTTCCCATGTTTCCTGAACTTACAGAAGAAGAGCAAAACCATGTAGTTAAAGCAATAAAAAGTTTCTTCCAAGAATGAAGCCTCAAGACCTTTTGGTTGAGGTCATCAAGGTTAAAGGGACGTGCCCCGTTTACCGGGTTGGCTCGAGGTTTTGGATAAAAGAGGGTTTCCGTCTCGTCACGGAAATTCCACTATGCATGCACTCCCTTCTTTCGCTAGCTCCTTACTATGTGGCTTTAAGCCGCGGGATAGACCCGCGAGATCTTGGCCTTTCGAAGGATAAAAGTTTGGCTTATGTCCAATGCCTCGACCCTTGCGAGTTGACCCAAGGTGGAACGGTTACCTTTGCCATTAGGGTGGTTAAAGATGCCGTTGAAGATCGTTGATGTGGTGGGAGCCAGGCCCCAATTCATCAAGCTTGCCCCTGTGCTTAAGGCCATCAAGGAATATAACGAGAAAAACCCGCGATGCCCTATACAAGAGGTACTCGTCCACACCGGCCAGCACTACGACTATGAGATGTCCGGGGTCTTCTTTGACGAACTGGGCCTGAAGGACCCGGACTGCCATTTGGGTGTAGGTTCCGGCACCCACGGTTACCAGACCGGGGAGATGCTCAAGCGCATTGAGGAAGTGCTGCTGGCGGAGAAGCCCGACCTGGTGATGGTCTACGGCGACACCAACTCCACCCTGGCCGGAGCTCTGGCAGCGGCCAAACTCCATATCCCTGTGGCCCACGTGGAGGCTGGTCTCCGCAGTTTCAACAAGCAAATGCCCGAAGAGATCAACCGCGTGCTTACCGATCACGTTTCCGATCTCCTCTTCTGCCCTACAAAAACCGCCGTGGAAAACCTCCGCCACGAGGGCTTCACGGATATCCTCAACGACGGCGACCTTCTCCCTTACCCCTTTGCCCCCTATCCCTTACCCCCGGCTTCCGTCGTGATTAACACCGGCGACGTCATGTACGACGCAGCCCTCATGTACCTAGACCTGGCCGAGCAAAAGTCACGGATCCTTGAATGCCTGGGCCTTGAACCCAAATCCTATGCCCTGGCGACGGTCCACCGGGCCGAGAACACCGACGACCCGGAGCGGCTGCGGGCCATTTTCGCTGGGCTGGAAGGGGTTGCCCGGTCCGGCCTGCCGGTAATCCTGCCCCTCCATCCCCGCACCCGCAAGGCCCTCTCCTCCCTATCCCCTACCCCTTGCCCCTTACCCCTTAGTCCCTCTACCCCTAGTCTTAGGCCCATCGACCCTGTTTCTTATCTTGACATGCTGCTCCTGGAGAAAAATGCCCGCGTGATCCTCACCGACTCCGGCGGTGTGCAGAAAGAGGCCTTCTTTTTCCGGGTCCCCTGCGTGACCCTACGGGAGGAGACGGAGTGGGTGGAGACGGTGGAGACGGGGTGGAATGTGCTCGTGGGGTGTGATCCCGACCGTATCACCCAAGTGGCCCTGGAGGCTCGGCCGGGGATAGAATCCTCCTGGCCCTACGGCGACGGCCGGGCAGCGGAGAGGGTGGTGGAATTAGTAGATCTGCTATTTAGGAGGTGAGCGAGCATGGCAGTGTATAGATTTACTGTGGTGATCGAACGCGACGAGGATGGCTACTTCGTCTTCTGTCCCCAACTTCAAGGCTGCTACACCCAGGGAGAAACCTACGAAGAGGCGCTAGAGAACATCAAGGATGCCATCCGCCTCCATGTAGAAGATCGCCTAGAGAGCGGTGAGGAAATCCCGCAGGCGGAGTCCATCAGCCTTACATCTTTAGAAGTGGCGATCTGAACCATGGAAAGGCTGCCTAGGGTAACGGCTGACGAAGTGATCAAGGCTCTGCAGCGAGCTGGTTTCTTCTTTGCCCGTCAGAGTGGAAGCCACAAGATCTATAAGAACAAGGAGGGGAAGCGGGTGACTGTCCCCTATCATGCCGGCAGGACGCTTCACCCAAAGGTCCTACAGAGCATCTTGAGGGATGCGGATCTCACGGTGGAGATATTCAAGGAGTTGCTGGAGTGATCTGCGCATTGCTATTCATGGTTTTTTCCTTGGCGTATGTGCTGTCCCTGCGAGAGAAGATAGAGCTCGTAGAAACGGGCTGGTTATCCCCTACCCCGCACCCTCTGTCCCGGTTGTCCCTTACCCCTTCTAGCCCTTCCCCCTCATGTCCCTCTATCCCCGGACTGAGGACGATCGACCCTGTGCCTTATCTTGACATGCTCATCTTTGAGAAAAACGCCCGGGTGATGCTCACCGACTCCGGCGGGGTGCAGAAGGAGGCCTTCTTCTTCCGGGTCCCCTGTGTGACCCTTCGGGAGGAGACGGAGTGGGTGGAGACGGTGGAGACGGGGTGGAATGTACTTGTCGGTTGCGATTCGGGGCGCATCGTCCGGGTGGCCCTAAGGGCGCAGCAAGGAGAGGAGGCTGCCCGGCCCTACGGCGACGGCCGGGCAGCGGAGCGAATGGTAGAATGGCTGTGGGTGAAGATGAACGAATGAAGATCATCGAGGGAAGGAGGTGAAGAGATGGCCGGTGTGAAAGACCTAAGTCTGGATGATTTGGAACACTTGATTGAGCAGAAAGTCCTGGAAATGCTTGGGGACCCAGATTCCGGACTGGAACTACGCGAGGAGTTCAAAAGGGAGCTCGAGGAACGTTTAGCGAAGCCTTCCAAGAGGGTTCCTCAACGAGAGGTGTTAAATAGATTTGGTCACGATTGAATGGACAGAGGCGGCGATAGGTGACCTTGAAAAGCTCGATAGACAAGTAGCAAGGCGAATCCTGAGAAAGCTTGAATGGTTCTCCAAGAATTTTGTTAGGGTCATCCCGGAGCCGTTAAGCGGGGCATTGAAGGGGGTTTATAAGCTTCGAGTGGGCGATTGGCGCGTTATCTACACGCTTGAAGGCAATACCGTGGTAATACAGGCCGTTGGCCATCGAGGAGAGATTTACAGGATGCCATGAGCGAGAAAGGGGTAGAAACCGTTTTTCCTGACCGATTCCGGCGGGGTCCAAAGGAGGCCTTCTTCTTCCGGGTTCCCTGCGTGACCCTCCGGGAGGAGACGGAGTGGGTGGAGACGGTGGAGACGGGTTGGAACACTCTTGTGGGTTCGAACCCCGAGCGGATAACTCAGGCGGCATTGGAGGCTAGACCGGGGATAGAATCTGCCTGGCCCTACGGTGAAGGCCATGACGGGGGCGCCCCTCCTTTCCACGCCAAAGAATGGAAAAGCCTGTGAGTACTTTCCATCCTCGAATGCGGCTTTTGC
>LDZS01001691.1_pt1 | contig 46567 bp, 39 predicted proteins | sample 615471 | NCBI WGS metagenome assembly LDZS01 (sample SAMN03408295, study PRJNA278302) | terrestrial metagenome | isolation source: oil reservoir sample K3 | place: USA: Alaska, North Slope, Kuparuk formation | collected 2013
GTTCGTTATAGATTTTTATCAGTTCTTCGGCTCTTATATCCCAGGAAATCTTTTTAACTTCTTCTTTAACTTTTTGTTGAAGGTTTTTTAGTTTTTCTGGATGTTTTAAGAGGTCTACGATGATGTTTACGATTTTGTCAACATCCCAAAAATCAACTTTATAAGCGTTTTCTAAGATTTCTGAAGCCCCTGATTGTTTGGAAATGATAAGGGCACAGCCAAAATACATGGCTTCTAAGGCTACGATCCCAAAGGGCTCAGAAACCGAGGGCATAACCACTATGTCTGCTAAACTTAAGGCTTCTTCTACTTCTTGTCTGGTAAGAAAACCGGTAAACAAAACCTGGGTGCCAAAACCTTCGCTTGCGGCTTCAAACATAAGTTCTCTTTCCATTTCTCCTGCACCAGCGATCAAAAACCTTACTTTCTTAGGATATTGCCTAAGGATTTTTTTTGCTATTTCTAAAAAAATCTTGGGACCCTTCTGAGGGGTTAATCTTCCTAAAAATAAAATCACAGGACATTTAAATTTTTTTGTCTTTTTGGGTTCTTTGGTATAAACGGTAAAAGCATTGTATAACACCCGGATCTTTTCTTCAGGTACTTTGTAATGTTCTTTTATCACCTGAGCGGTGTAGTTAGAAACAGCGATTACTCGGTCTGCTAAATTTAATCCCAGGTATTCTATCTCATGGACTACAGGATGTCCGTATCCGATCGCTCTGTCAAACTCTGTAGCATGCACATGAGCAACCAGAGGTTTTTGGAGAAGGTGTTTAAGAAAGAGTCCTGCAGGGTAGGTCATCCAATCATGAGCATGGATCAAGTCAACCTCTAAATGTTTGGCAACCTCTAAAACATTTTGTAGGTATCTTTGAACCCGGGATAAGGTGTGATTCTCCTTATTAAGTAGATTTTCTATCCTTTTTAAAACTTTCTCAGAAATCGGAGTTAACGGCTTTTTTTCTTCCAAAAAGTTTATGGTGTTTTCAGGTTGATAAGAAAACAGTCTTAAGGTGTCTAAGTAAGCCCCTTCGGGGGCTAAATAACCTATTTGATAAAACTTTAAAGGTAAAGGCTTTAGTTGCCTTTGGTGAGGGCTCTTAGCTACTGGAAAGTCTGCCTCCCACCCAGAAGAGATTTCAAAAAACACTTTTTCTTTGGTAGGGAGAATCATATAGATTTTTACTCCCTTTTCAGCTAAAGCTTTAAAAAGCCCGTAACAGGCCATTCCAAGCCCACCTACTATAAACGGAGGATATTCCCAGGTTAACATCAAAACTTTCATTGTTCAGGCTCCTTCTTAAAGTTTTTTAAAGCTAAACTTTAAGCCCCTCTATCATCTGTTCTACCAAAAAAACAGCTGCTACAGACCAAAATTGAGCATGGGCACCTTTAGGATGTTTAGGATTTTCGCCGTCATACAACTCAGGAATACTTCCCATTTTACCTCTACATATTCCTTCTCTAAAAACTCTCACCAATCCTTCAAGCTCCCTTTTAAGCCCTTCTTTGTCTTCTTTATAAGCCTTTTTTAATACTTCAGCATAAGGATAGATGAGCCACACCCAGACTGTCCCATTATGGTAGGCAAGGTCTCTCATCCTTTGAGTTCCAAAGTATTTTCTCCTAAACGAGTGATCTTTGGGTGAGAGACTCCTTAACCCAAAAGGAGTAACTAATTCTTGTTTAGCCAGTTCAACTCCTTTAAGAAGAGATGGCTTGTCTGTGATGTCAAAAGGCAAAGAAAGGGCGATAATATAGTTAGGCCTGATTTCAAAAACAGGTTCATCGTTAAACAACCTGTCTGCCCAGGCGTTACCATCAAAAAATCTGATAAAGTTTTTTTCCTGTAAACTGATCAGTTCTGAGACCCTAAAATTTTCTAAAAAAGACTTTTCTAAATGTTTTTCTGCAAACTTTAAAAGGTTATACCACAAACCCTGTATTTCTATGGGTTTCCCATACCGAGGGGTTACAGGTACTCCATCTAAGACCACATCCATCCAGGTTAAGGCTTTGTTGGTTTGAGGAAAAATTTCGATAAATCCATCCTTATGGTCCAGTAAAAATGGGAGATCTGGGTTGGTGCAGAAGTTTTTAATCACTTCCTTTACAGCTAAGAGTAATATTTCTCCTTCCAAGGAGTTCAGAACTTCAGGAAAGGTTTCCAAAAACTGAAAAATCCTCAGACCAAACCACAGAGAGGCATCCACAGAATTATAGTTGGTTTCCTGTTCGTCTCCTATCACGTTTGGTATAAGCCCGTTAACCATTCTTTTGGCATAGTTTTTAAAAATCTTTAAAGCCTTCTCTTTACCTCCGTCTAAATAAAAAACCGCAGGAAGACCTATGAAGGTGTCCCTTCCCCAGCAATAAAACCAGGGGAATCCTGCTATTATGTCATCTTCAAGCAGAAAATCTTCCACCATTTTTTTTAAAATCCTTAGGTATTCGTTTCGCGAAAAAGACTCTTTTTTGTTAGGGATGAGGACAGGTAGTCCTTCGTATCTTCTTTCAACCTCTGTCAAAACCTTCTCTAAGTCTTTTATAGGCTCATCAGAAAAAAGGATTTTAAAACAGTCCTTGGTTTTTAGTTCTACTTCTATTTTAAAGGGGGCATAAAGGTCTTCAGTAGCCTCATATCCTCTTATTTCTTCTATAGGATAAAACACCTGATGATAAAATAGCTCTTCTCTGGTTAAGCTACCGTTAGAAAGATAGACAAAAATAGAGAAGGATCCTTTTACTACCATCCCTGTTTTATCTTCTACCTCGACCTCTACAAATTCCTTTTCCCATTCAGTTTTGTTGGTAACCCTGTGATGGTCTCTAAAACTAAACTTAGGTCTTATTATTATTCGAAAAGGATAGGAGCTTATGTTTTCATAAGAGATAACTACCAGGTTTTTAAGAGGATGCATTTTGATTTCTTTTTTCAAGAAAAAATCCCTACTTTCTGGACAGAAAAAATAAAATTGAGGAAAAGGTCTAAAGAAAAAAGCTTTTATTAGCTTGAATCCCTCTGGAAAAAGGGTGTCTCGATAAAAGTTGGTATCAAGAAAATAACTTAATCCAGAAGGGAAAAAGACCTGTTCTTCAGCTGAACTAACCAGATGAATTCTTTTCCCTTTTTCATAACCTGCGATCAGAAGTCCATGATACTTTCTCAGATTAGCTAAAAAGGCAGAACCTAACGCATACCCTCCTTTTTGATTAGAAACTATCCATTCATCAGGAGTAAACCTTTCAAAAAGTTCTGTTAACATCACATGATAATCACATTTTTTTTTACAAAATAATCACAAGACAATAAAAAATCAAGTTAAAAATAAAATAATATAAAATTAAACATTAAAACGAAAATATATGATGTCTCCGTCTTCTATGACATAATCTTTTCCTTCGAGTTTAACAGCTCCTAACTCTTTGGCTTTCTGGAAAGACCCTATTTCTATATATTTTGTATAGTTAATGACTTCAGCCGCGATAAAACCTCTTTCTATGTCAGAGTGAATTTCTCCGGCAGCTTCTTTAGCTTTAGTCCCCTTGGCTATGGTCCAGGCTCTGGCTTCCTTAGGTCCTGCGGTAAAAAAGGTGATAAGGTTTAAAAGTTTATAACCTGCTCTTATTAGTTTGTGAAGCCCTGGTTCGTTTAGACCTAAGGCCTCTAAAAATTCTTTTTTTTCTTCTTCGGTAAGTTCGACGAGCTCTTGTTCTATCTTCCCACAGATGACCATTAGGGGAGTTCCTTCTTTTTGGGCTTTTTCTCTTAGTTGCGCTACATAAGGGTTTCCTTTGCCTTCTGGGAGAAAATCTTCTGAGATATTAGCGATGTACATCAAAGGTTTAACCGTTAAAAGACAGAGTACCTTTTCTAAAAAGGTTTTTTCTTCCGGAGAAAAAAGGTTTAGGTTAGGCCTTAGAGTTTTAAAGTTTTCTAACAGAGTTTTAGCCTTTTCTAAGGTTTCAAGCTCAGCCTTAGCTTTTGGATCATTTTTAGCAAGCTTCGCAGTTTTTTCTAACCGTCTTTCTATGGTTTGTAAGTCTGCAAGGATAAGCTCTAACTCTATGATTTCTGCGTCTCTTACAGGGTCTATAGAACCTTCTACATGTACGATGTCAGGGTCTTCGAAACATCTGACCACATGAGCTATAGCCGAAACTTGCCTTATATGAGATAAAAACTGGTTGCCAAGTCCTTCCCCTTTTGAGGCTCCTTTTACCAGCCCTGCTATATCTACAAACTCTATGGTAGCAGGGGTGATTTTTTTGCTTTTTTCTAACCGAGCTATCTCATATAGCCTTGGGTCAGGCACATTAACTATCCCCACGTTAGGGTCTATGGTGCAAAAAGGATAGTTAGCAACCTCAGCTTTTGCTGTTTGAGCCAAGGCATTAAAAATGGTAGACTTCCCTACGTTAGGCAATCCCACTATACCTATGTTCATCTTCATCTGAAACCTTGCCCCCTCTTTACAGTTTTTTATACTAAATTTTTAAGCAGGTTGAAAAGCTCTTCTGGAAATTTTATAAGCTTACCCTGATGGTTGATGGGAACATGAACTGTATAACCTTCAGCTACTAATAGGTTTTGCCTTTTAAAGGTGTATTCAAAGATAATTTTGTGTGGTTTTAGCTCTTTGATCTTGGTTGCCACCACCAAAAGGTCGTCATAAAAAGCAGGATGTTTATACCTAACATATACTTCTACTACAGGAAGTAAAAGTTTGTATTTTTCTTCTATCTCTTTATAACTAATACCTGCGTTATTTCTGATAAACTCTGTTCTTGCTATTTCCATCACCCTTAGATAGTTGCCATAATACATAACCTTTCCACTGTCTGTGTCCCCATAGATTACCCTATAGGTTATTTCGCTTACCATCTCTTACCTCTTGCAAAATAGATAATAAGAGTTATTTTAAATCTTATGAATACTGCCATTTTATCTCAAAAAATTAAAAAAGTAATAGCAGGGCCTAAGAAAATTCAAAAACTTGTCGAAAAGCTTGCTGACCAAATCATAAAAAAGCAACCTTATTTAGAAAAAGTAGTTCTTATCGGTATTCAGACAGGGGGAGCCCCTTTAGCAAACAGGTTGAAAAATATTATCTTAGAAAAGACCAACATAGAACTTCCTGTAGGTTATTTAGATATAACCCTTTACCGAGACGATTGGACCAGGATTACCAACTATCCTAAGGTAAAAAAGACAGAGATCCCTTTTTCAATTGAAGATAAGATCGTTATCCTGGTAGATGATGTGATCTATACCGGAAGAACCATCAGAGCGGCGATGGATGCGTTGATAGACATAGGTAGACCAAAGAAAATAGAACTTGCTGTTTTGGTAGACCGCGGAGGTAGAGAATTCCCTATAGAGCCAACTTACAAAGCCCTTACCATAAAAAACATCCAGTATAACGAATATGTGTCTGTATACCTTCTTGAGACTCATGGAAAAGATAAGATCGTGTTAGAAGTCTATGAATAGTTTCTGGATTTGTGAAAATTTTCTTTTATTTTGTCATCAAAAAAGATTTTATGTTAAAATTTCTGTAAAAAACAAGGAGGCCTTTTAAAGTTATGACGATTAAAACCTTGATTAGTAAAGGTATAATTCCGAAAGAAGTTAAAATTTGTGCACAGGTGGAAGGGGTTAGTGAAGAATTTCTCAAAGAAGGTATTCTTAGGGGTGAGATAGTTGTGTGTAAAAATAAAAAGTCTAAGATAGAAAGACCCTGTGCTATAGGTAAAGGACTTAGAACTAAGGTAAACGTAAACATCGGTACTTCTAAGGATAGGCCTTATGTAGAAGAAGAGTTAAAAAAACTTGAGATAGCTTTAAAGTATGGTGCGGATACTGTGATGGACCTTTCTACAGGAGGAGATTTAGACGAGATAAGAAAGGTTATAAGAGCTCACTCTCCTATTCCTTTAGGTACAGTTCCTATCTATCAGGCGGCGATAGAAGCGGTAGAAAAGCATCATAAGTCGATTGTTGAGATGACGGTTGATGAGATGTTTAAGGTGATAGAAAAACAGGCAGAAGATGGTGTAGATTTTATGACCATTCATTGTGGTCTTACCAAGGCGGGTATAGAGAGGTTAAAAATTAAGCCTAGGGTGCTTGGAGTGGTATCCAGAGGAGGCTCTTTTTTAGTAGAATGGATGGTTTACAACCAAAAGGAGAATCCCTTTTATGAGCATTTTGATAAACTTCTTGAAATAGCCTTTGAATATGACATTACCCTGTCTTTAGGAGACGGGTTAAGACCTGGTTGTATTGCAGACGCTACAGATGGAGCTCAAATCCATGAGTTGATGATTTTGGGAGAGTTAACTCTAAGGGCCTGGGAAAAGGGTGTTCAGGTAATGATAGAAGGTCCTGGACATGTACCTTTAGACCAGATAGAGACCAACATAAAACTACAAAAAAGGCTTTGTCATGGTGCTCCTTTCTATGTGCTTGGCCCTCTTCCCACAGACATAGCCCCAGGTTATGACCATTTGGTAGGAGCTATAGGAGGGGCACTGGCTGCTTATTATGGGGCTGACTTTCTTTGTTATCTTACCCCTGCAGAACATCTAAGGCTTCCTACGTTAGAGGATGTAAAAGAAGGTTTGATAGCCTCAAAAATCGCTGCTCATGTAGCAGACCTGGCTAAGGGAATAAAAGGTGCATGGGAATGGGATTTGGCTATGGCTAAGGCCAGGGCTGAGCTTGACTGGGAAAAACAGATTTCCCTTTCTATAGACCAGGAAAAGGCAAGGCGGTATAGGCTCGAAGGAGGGGTTTCTAAAAGTCAAGCTTGTACGATGTGTGGCCCCTACTGTGCTATAAAGGTCTTTGAACATGCCTTCAACCTACTTAAAATCAGGGGAGGGGAAGGCTAAAGAATGAGGCTGATCATAGAAGAAAGAAAAGGTTACTCTCAGTCTACTTTTTTTAACCAATATCTTTTGCTAGTTGTAGTTTTTTTTGGTTTTGTTCTTAATTTATATGAAGTTTATCTGCAATTTAAAAACAGTTCTTTATGTAAAACGGACGCCTGTTTAATGATACATCTTTTCGATAGATTAGGGATTCTCAACTACTTAGGGGTTTTGGTGTTTGCTGTGGTGTTAGGGTTAACCCTTCTTGATTTAAAGATAAAATCTTATGCCCTAAAAAGGTTAAGACTCTTTATCTTAGGTCTTTGTTTGGTTGTGGAAGGGTATTTCATCGGTTTTCAGGCTTTTTTTCTTCAGGAATATTGTCAGTTTTGTTTGGTGGTAGCCTTGACCATTTTTTTAGCCTTTGTGTTAGACGTATTTTCTCAGAAAGCATTTAGCTGGGGGTTCTTAGGTTTTTCAGGGTTTTTAGCTCTTTTTACAGCAGTTTTTTTGGTTAATATAAGCCTTAAGCCCATCTTCTTAGATTATCCTGTGGTGGTCTATCAACAAAATTGTCCTAACTGTAAGGTGGTTGAAGAGTATGTTATTAATAACAAAATACCTGTAAGGTTTTATGAGGTATCTAAGGTTTATGCCTTGATGAGGATAGCAGGAATTCGAGAAGTCCCTACCCTTCTTTATAGAGAAGATAACTCCCTTTTGGTTTTGGTAGGTAAAAATACCATCCTCAACTGGCTAAAAGAAAATTATCCGATGTTGGAGCTCTCTCAGGGGAGAGAATTTTCTAAAAACTTGAAGGAAAAAGATTTCACCGTTAATGCCTCTACAGAAAAACCTCAAGATAAAAAAGAGCCTGTTACAAAGGAAAAAGTAGTCTCTACAGAAAAGGTTTCTACAGAAAAATCCTCTACAGAAAACGCCACATCTCTTCAAAAGCCTTCTTCTTTACCTTTCTTACCTCCCAAAGTGGGAGATAAAGAGGGTAAAGGAGAGGCCTGTCTTATCGAAAAAGGTTGTAATTAGTTGAGGATTTTTGTTTGAATTAAGTGTTATTTCAAAAGCTAATCAGTTCTTGTTTAATATTACTTCACAAAAATCCGATATTATAAATAGAGGATTTTATGAAAGGCTTACAGAGGCAAATTTTTTATTTTAGTTTGGGATTGAGTTTTTTTATTATGTTAACTTTTGTTCTCCTTAGCAGTCCTGTATTTTATAAGTACGAATTTTCTAAGGGAGATATTTTTCTTCAGCAAAGAACACATGTGTTAGCCAATTACATAGAGGGTTTTTTTTCTAAGTTTATCGTGATGATAGAATACCTGAGTAAAGATCCTAAGGTGATTAAGGCTTATAAACTTTCTGAAAAAGATAAAATTGAGGTATTAAAACATTTTTATACTTTTAATCAAATAGACCCTACCATTAAATATATCTATGCTGGGTATGAAGATGATTCTCTTTTGATATATAACTATGATACACCTGAGGGATACAAGTCAACTGAGAGGCCTTGGTATAAAGAGGCTGTAAGGTATTCTTCTAAGATTAGCGAGGGAGTGGTATATCAAGAGTTTGGGACTAAAGAATGGTTGGTAGCCTTAGGTAAGGCTCTGGTTGATGAAAACCACAAGATTGTAGGGGTTGTAGCCATAGATACCTCTTTAGAAAATTTATTAAAGGTTTTTAGAGAAAAAATAGGGATTTATGAGACAGCCTATAGCTTTGTGATTAAAAAGGATGGAACGGTTCTTATCCATCCAGATGAGAAACTTTTAGGTAAAAAGATGGAAAATCTACCTTTAAGAGAGTTTCTGTCTAATCCTGAAGGGAAGGTAGAGTTTGTTCAAGATGGTTTAACCAAGATAGCCTATTACAAAAGATTGGAAATTTTGAATTGGGTGCTTATAACGGTGGTAGACAAAGCCGAACTTTTGATGCCTGTTTTGGTTATCATAGGGATGTCTGTGATGATGATAGGTTCTATTGCTTTTAGTTTGGGGTGGTTTGTAAGTTATTGGCTGACTAAGCACATTACCTCACCGATTAACCTTCTTAAAGAAAATCTTTTAAGTATTTCTCAGGGGATTGAAATTCCCGAGGAGTTTAGAAACTATCCTAAAAATGAGATAGGTGTCATTGCTAAAGAGATAGAAAAACTTGCTTCAACCGAGCTTTTTAAGAGAAAAGTTGAGTTAGAAAAATTGACCGAGCGACTTAAGGTGTTTGCCGAAAGGGATTTTTTGACCCAACTTTTTAACCGGTTTAAGTTTATAGAGGAACTTAAGAAGGAGATCAACCATTATAATCGTTATAAGACTCTTTTTTCTTTGATTCTTTTTGACCTCGATAATTTTAAAGTTATTAACGATACTTATGGGCATGATAGGGGAGATTATGTGTTAAAAGAGGTTTCCCGTTTGATAAAAGAAAACATCAGGCAAACCGATTTGCCAGCTCGATGGGGAGGAGAGGAGTTTGTAATCCTTTGTCCTAGGACTATTAAAGAAGAAGCTTTGGTTATAGCTGAAAGAATCAGACAGAGTATAGCGACCTACCCTTTTGAGGAAGTAGGAAAAGTTACCATAAGTGGTGGGGTGGTAGAATATCAGCAAGGTATGGAACTCTCAGCTCTCCTTAAAAAAGTAGACGAAAGGTTGTATCAGGCAAAAAGGTCTGGTAAAAATAAAATAGTCTTATAAAGCTTGATAAACTTTACAAGTCTATGTATACTTGAGAAAAAAATAGTCGTAACTTGCGAGAGGTTGGTATGACAGATTGGGCAAAGGAGTTCGAAGAGTATTTAAATAAGTCTTTTCAAGAGATCGCTATTGGAGAGGTAGTTAAAGGAAAGGTGGTTAAGATAGGGAAAGAATACGCGTTTGTGGATGTGGGGTTAAAAGGGGAGGCCCTTTTGCCTGTGGATGAGATAAAAGACGAAAAAGGGGGATTTCAATTTAGTGAAGGAGAGGAAGGAGAATTTTTGGTGATAGGAAGAGCTCCCTTAGGTGGATACTTGCTTTCCTATCAAAAAATAAGAGAAAAGAAGGTTAAAGAAAGGATAAAAGATAGTTTTGAAAAAGGGCTTCCTGTGCAGATAAAAATAGTCTCTTTGATAAAAGGAGGATACACGGTTAAGGTTGAGGGCTTTGTTCCAGGATTTCTTCCCTTTTCCCAGGCCCATTTTAGAGAAAAACTTGATTCTCCTGAGGCTCTTATCGGAAAGGAGTTTGAGGCTCTGGTGGTTAAATTTGACAAAGACAACCTGGTGGTTTCAAGAAGGGCTTTGCTTGAAAGAGAATATGAACTAAAGAAAAAAGAGGTTTTAGATAAGATAAAAGAAGGTATATTAGAAGGAGAGGTTTTTAAAAGGGTGAAAGGAGGTTTCTTGATAGATTTTGATGGGGTGTTAAAGGGTTTCCTTCCTGACAAAGAACTTTCTTGGTTTAGGATAACAGACCCAGAGACTTTCTTAAAGATAGGAGATAAAATAAAGGTTAAGGTACTTTCCTTTGATCCTTCTAAGGAACAACTTAAGGTTAGTTTAAAAGCCTTAGAGCCTGACCCTTGGGAAGGGGTAGCCAATCGTTATCAAGAAGGTCAGCAGGTTAAGGGGAAGGTAGTAGGAATTTTTGATTTTGGGGCTTTTTTAGAGATAGAACCTGGAGTAGAAGGGTTGGTACCAAGAAGTGAGATAGGATGGAATAAAAACTTAAAACCTAAGGACATTTTAGATTTGGGAGATCTGGTAGAGGCTGTAATCCTCGAAATAAAACCTTCTGAAAGGAAAATGGTACTTAGTTTAAAGCGTCTTGAACCAAGTCCCTGGGAAAAGTTTGTAGAAGAGGTAGAGGTAGGTGCTGTAGTAAAAGGGAAAATAAAACAGGTATTGAATCATGGGTTGCTAGTTGAGGTAAGAGAGGGGGTTGAAGGTTTTATTCATGTGTCCAACCTTTCTTGGAAAAGGATAGAAAATTTAAAAGAGAAGTTTAGTCCTGGACAAGAAGTTATTGCCAAAGTTCTTGAGATAAATCCTGAAAAAAGAAAGCTTAGTTTAAGTGTTAAACACCTAACCCCAGACCCTTGGGAAAATTTTGTGGCTTCTCATAAGATAGGAGATGTGGTAGAAGGAGTGATAAAACGGATGGCCTCAACAGGGGTTATTGTTGAAGTTTTCCAAGGTATAGAAGGTTTTATTCCTTTTAAAGAACTTTCTGAAGAGTTTAAAGGAAAGAGTTCCTTTAAACCAGAAAAGATAGCTGAAAAATATAAAACAGGAGATCGGTTAAAAGGTAAAATAATGGTGTTAGACCCTGAAAACAAAAAACTTCATCTTTCTTGTTTGAAATATTTAGAAGACCTTGAAAAGCAAGAGTTAGAAACCTACAAAGCAGCCTTTCAAAAAGAAGGAACAGGGTTAAGGTTAGGGGATTTGTTGGCTCAAAAGCTAAGTAAGGGGTAAGGGATTTTTGATGAAACGTCCTTGGTTGGTTTATGGACTGGCTTTTGTTGGTGGATTGGTAGTATTTTTGTTTGTTTTGAGTTTTATCCTTTCTTTTTTGATAAAGCTTAAGGATATAGATTTTGGGAAACCCCAGATAGGGGTTTTAGAAATAAAAGGGGTCATTGCAGATCCAGAGGAACTTCTTAGGGCTATAAAGTTTTTAAAAGAGAAGGAAAGTATAAGAGGGGTGGTGGTTCGTATAGACTCCCCAGGTGGTTCTGTAGGAGCTTCTCAAGAGATCCTTGAAGAGCTGAAAAAACTTAGGACCATAAAGCCTGTGGTAGTTTCTATGGGCAACATCGCAGCTTCTGGTGGTTTTTATGTGTCTCTTGGAGGCAACCAAACTTTTGCCCTTCCTGGGACCCTTACAGGAAGTATTGGGGTGGTGCTTCAGGTGCCTAACCTGGAAAAACTGTTAAAAAAGCTTGGGGTTGAGGCAGAGGTGATAAAAAGTGGAGAATATAAAGATACCGGGTCTTTTTACAGGCCATTAAGCCCTAAGGAAAAGGTTTATCTCCAGGAAAAAATAAAGATTATTCACGAGCAGTTTATAAAAGCTATAGCCAAAGAACGAAAACTTTCTGAGGCCAAGGTTAGAGAGTTAGCTGACGGAAGGATTTTTACCGGAGAAGAGGCTTTAAAGTTGGGTTTGATAGATAAACTTGGTAGTTTTTGGGATGCTGTAGAAGAAGTAAAAAGGCTTGCCCGAATAAAAGAAGCCAAACTGATTTATCTTCCTGAGAAAAAGGTTAGTTTTTGGAAGTTGTTAGAGGAGAAAGCCTCTGGATTAGCGGAGTCTTTTTATCTTAAACCCTGGTTTTTCCCTTATTAAAGGTGAAGACCATGAACCGAAGTGATCTGATAGAAAGTTTAAGCTTAAAGTTTTCAGATTTAGAATTGGAGAAAGAAGACTTAAAAATAATAGTTGAGCTTTTTTTTGAAACTCTAAAAGAAGAAATAAAAAAAGGTAATCGTATAGAGTTTAGGGATTTTGGAGTTTTTGAGCTAAAAAAAAATAAAGGACTTATTTTTAAAAATCCTAAAAACCAACAAAGCTATTATGTTAAAAATAAACTGAGGGTAATTTTTAAACTGGGAAAAGAGTTTAAAGAAAGGTTAAACCTTCCTTTTTTTGCGGCTTTAGACCTGGGAACTCAAACCTTTAGAATTTGTTTAGGAAAGAAAATACAAGATCAGGTATATTTTTTGACAAGAAACCGAGAAAACGTAAGGCTTGGAGAAGGTTTGACTAACCAGGAAATTACAGAGGAAGCTTTTAAAAAGGGGATTGAGACCCTGAGAAATTTTAAAGATTTGATGGAAACCTATGAGGTAAAAGATTATAGGGCTGTAGGTACGGCAATTTTTAGAAAAGCTAAGAATGCTCAGGAGTTTTTAACGGAAGCTAAGAAAATAGGTATAGCCATAGAGGTGATTTCTCCAGAGGAAGAGGTTTTACTTTCTTTAAAAGGGGTGCTGTATGGATTACAATCTCAAGGGTTGGTTGACAAGAAATTCTTGGTGGTAGACATAGGGGGAGGTTCTACGGAGTTTGTTTTAAGTGAAAAAGGAACGCCTAAATGGATTAAAAGTTTAGACATAGGGGCGGTTTGGTTAAAGGACCTTTTTCAACTAAGGTATCCGGTAAATTCTAAGGTTTTTAAGTCTATCATGGAATATCTTTCGGATAAATTGGTTGATTTACCTAAGGAAGAGGTAGATTACGTAATTTTTACCGGAGGGACTGCGAGTCTTTTAGGGGCTCTGGATTTAAAGCTAAAGATCTATTCTCCTTATTCGTTAAACGGTCATAAAATTTCTAAAGATCGCATAGAAATAATAGTCAAAAAATTAGCTAATTCTGACCTTGAGAGGATTTCCAAGATAAAAGGGATGGAAAAAGGAAGGGAAGACATCGCCCTTCCAGGGGCTCTTATTTGCTGGTCTGTGTTAGAATATTTTAAGAAGGATTTTCTTATCTTAAGTGTATATGGAATTTTAGAGGGCGCTTTACTTTCTTTAATAGAGAGGTATAATTAGTAAAAATTTTTATCTCCTAAAAGGGGTTCGGGTGTATGTTAGATATCTTATACGAAGCCTATACCTTTGATGACCTGCTTTTAGTACCTGAATATTCAGAAGTTTTACCTAAGGATGTAGACGTTTCTACCTACATTACTTCAAAAATAAAGCTAAATATCCCTCTTATTTCTGCGGCGATGGATACGGTTACTGAAAGTCGAATGGCAATAAGTATGGCTCGAGAGGGTGGCTTAGGGGTTATTCATCGTAACATGAGCCTTGATGAACAGGTAAGAGAAGTGGAAAAGGTGAAAAAATCAGAGAGCGGGATGATTTATGATCCTGTAACTGTTTCTCCGGATACTCCGATAAAAGAAGTTCTCAAACTGATGGAAGAGTTTAAGATTTCCGGTATTCCTGTGGTTGAAGGCCCGAGAAAAAAACTGGTAGGGATTATCACCAACAGGGATTTAAGGTTTGAAACCAACTTTGAGCGCCCGGTTAGAGAGTTGATGACAAAGGAAAATTTAGTTACTGCTAAACCAGGCATCAGCTTAGAAGAGGCGATTAAGATCTTACACGAGCATAGGATCGAAAAGCTTCTTATCGTAGATGATGATTTTTGTCTTAAGGGATTGATTACCATAAAAGATATAGAAAAACTTAAGAAATATCCTAATGCCTGTAAAGATGAACTTGGAAGGTTGAGGGTTGGAGCAGCTATAGGGGTTGGGGCTAATAGGTTAGAGCAAGCAGAAAGATTACTTAAGGCTGGAGCAGACGTTTTGTTTATAGATTCAGCTCATGGACATTCTAAGAATGTGATAGAGACCATAAAGGAAATAAAGTATCATTTCCCTGATTGTCAGTTGATAGCAGGTAATGTGGCTACTGCTGAAGGGGCTGAGGCTTTGATAAAGGCTGGGGCAGACGGGATAAAGGTAGGGATAGGGCCTGGTTCTATCTGTACTACCAGGATTGTAGCTGGAGTAGGGATCCCTCAACTTACTGCAATTCACAACTGTGCGGTAGTAGCAGAAAAATATGGTATACCTGTGATAGCTGATGGAGGTATTAGATTTTCAGGAGACATTGTTAAAGCGTTGGCTGCAGGTGCTCATGCAGTAATGATAGGAAATCTTTTTGCCGGAACAGAAGAAGCCCCAGGAGAAACAATTCTTTATGAAGGTAGAACTTATAAGGTCTACAGGGGAATGGGTTCTCTTTCTGCTATGGCTAAAAGAGGTGGAAGTGAACGTTATGGACAAGAAGGGGAAGATCTTTCTAAGCTTGTACCTGAAGGAATAGAAGGTAAGGTGCCTTATCGTGGTCCTGTTGCCAACATGATTTATCAATTAGTAGGTGGTATTCGTTCAGGTATGGGATACTGTGGATGTAGAACCATCGAAGAACTCAGGAAAAAGGCTAAATTTGTTAAGATAACCCCTGCAGGTTATAGAGAAAGCCATGTACACGATGTAACGATATTAAGAGAAGCTCCAAATTACTGGATAGGTAAATAGGTTTTTAATGCATTAAGAGAGGCAAACGATGCCTTTATATGAATGGGAGGGAAGGTCGGTTACCGGAGAGATAAGAAAGGGGGTTTTAGAAGCTGCCAATCCTCAACTGGTAGAGGTTTACCTAAGACGTCTCAACCTTACTCCGATAAAAATCACCGAAAAAAAACAAACTTCCCTTAGATTTTTTAAACTTAAATCCGTTTCTGATAAGGAATTAGCGGGGTTTACCAGACAGTTTGCAGTTGTCTTAGAGGCAGGACTCCCAATAGTAAAATGTCTTGAAATTTTGGCTGAACAGCAAAGAAATAGGTATTTTAAAGAGGTTATAAGAGATATTAAATATAAAGTAGAAACAGGAGTTGCCTTAAGTGAGGCAATGGCTCACTATCCTAAGATTTTTAACAATCTTTACATTCAGATGATAAGGTCTGGAGAATCAAGCGGTAATTTAGACATGATTTTAAATCGTCTGGCTGATTATATAGAAAAGATAGTGGGGATAAAAAGTAAAGTTAAACATGCAATGATTTATCCTTCTGTGGTGGTGGCAGTGACCATAATAGTGATCTCTGTTATCATGCTTTTTGTTATTCCTAAGTTTGCAGAGATTTATGAAAGTGCAGGCCAAGCTTTACCATGGCCTACTCAGATAGTTATTAACATCAGTAAAAACTTCGGGAAAATACTGATTTTTTTAATCCTTTTAGGAATAGGTTTAAGCTTGGGTATAAAAGTTTATAGGAGATCCGAGCAAGGAAGATATGTTACCGATAAGTTTTTATTAAAACTACCGTTATTAGGAGAGTTATTTTTGAAAGCGGCAGTTGCGAGAACTGCAAGAACTTTAGCTAACCTGGTAGGGGGTGGGGTTCAGCTGCTTCCTGCTCTTACGATAGCTGGTGAAACTTCAGGTAATAAAATTATAGAAAAGGCTATGGAAGAGGTAAGGATTAACGTTTCTGCAGGTCAGTCTATCGCAGACCCGATGATGGCAACCGGAGTTTTTCCTTTTTTTATGGTAGAAATGGTAAGGGTAGGCGAAATGTCGGGAAAACTTGAAGAAATGCTTAATAAAGTGGCAGGATTTTTTGAAGAAGAGGTAGATAGGATGGTAAATACCCTTTCTACCTTGATAGAGCCTATTTTGATCGTAATCTTAGGTGTGATAGTAGGTGGTATTTTGGTAGCCCTTTATCTACCTATCTTTAAGCTTGGTGAAGTTATCGGTGGAATGCGGTAGTAGTTGTGTTAAGGGAGAAATATGTTCAGAGTTTATAAATCAGAAAATGGCATATTATTACCGGCTGAGTCTATTATTCCTCATACCTGGATCTGTCTTTTTAATCCTTTAGAAGAGGAGATGTCTTATTTAGAGAAAAAGTGTCATATTTTTCCGGAGTTTCTTAGATATCCTCTTGATGAAGAGGAAAGGCCAAGGATTGAAAAAGAGGAACAACAGGTTCTTATCATCTTACGGGTACCAGACATTATTTCCAAAGGAATTTTTGTAAGGTATGAAACCATACCTATAGGGATCATCTTGACAGACGATTATATCATCACAGTTTGTCTTAAAGACCATCCTATTTTTGAAGACTTTATCACCTTTGCCAATAAAAGTAAGACGTTTGACCTTAGAAATCCTGTGAATTTTTTGCTTAATTTTATGTTAAGTGCTACCTCTTTGTACATTAAACTTTTGAGAAACATAGACAAGGCCCTTGAAGAATATGAGGAGGAAATTTTTAAGGCTATAGAAAACAAAGAAATTATCAAGATGCTTAGCATAGAAAAAACTTTAACCTATTTTAACACCTCTCTGCAAGGCAACGATACAGTGCTTACTAAGATACAGAGCGGAAGATATGTAAGGTTAACTGAAGAAGACCAGGAGGTTTTAGAAGACCTTCAAATAGAAACCAGACAAGCTATAGAGATGACTAAAGTCTTTTTAAACATCGTTTCTGGTACGATGGATGCCTATGCTTCTATCATAAACAACAACCTTAACCTTATCATGAAGTTTTTAGCCAGTATGGCTATCATCATTTCCATTCCTACTACCATCTACAGCATGTATGGAATGAATATACCCCTTCCTTTCCAAGAGCTTCCACCTTTTAAAGGTACCTCTTATGCCTTTCTGTTTGTGAATTTAATAACTCTTTTTATCATGTTTCTGTTATTTCTTTTTTTTAGAAAAAAGCGTTATCTCTAATAATATTATTTTGGATAAGGGAGATCAACCATGCAAATTGATACTCTTACCTTAGAAACTGAGAAAATCACGGTTAGAGACAAGACATTTAAAATAATAAGACCAGCCAAACTTGAAGAAATTTTTGAGGGTGATCCCTTTTTAGAGGTAGAGAAGTTTCCTCTTTGGTTTAAGGTATGGGAAGCAAGCTTAGTGTTGGCAGATTATGTGGCAGGGTTAAGTCCCTCTAAAAAAATTTTGGAGCTTGGGGCTGGGCTTGGGGTGGTTAGCCTGGTAGCTGCAGGTTTCGGGCATGAGGTGTTAGCCACAGATTATGATGAAGTCCCTTTAAAATTTTTAGAACTTTCTGCTAAAGAAAATGGCCTTTCTATAAGAACTCAGGTGTTAGACTGGAGAACAGTAAACCTTAAAGAAAAATTTGATGTGATATTAGGAGCTGAGATAGTTTTTCGAAAAAGCCTTTTTGACCCTCTTTTAGAACTTTTTAAAAATCTACTGGTAGACCAAGGGGAGGTAATTCTTGCTCATAGCGGCGATAGAAAAAGACTGTTAGTACCTTTTCTGTATAAAGCTCAAGAACATTTTGAGGTGTTAACCAGCATAAGAAAACTAAAAGAAAAAGAAGGTACCCAGGAGGTTATCCTAAATAAGCTTGTTTTTAAAAAGAATTAATGAAGGTTTCTCAGGCCTTTAGTCAAGGAAGAACACTTCTTTCTCAGATTGAAGACCCTGAGTATGCTACTTGGGAAGTTCTGTTAATCCTTTCTCATATTTTAAAGGTAAAACCTCTTTCAGTGTATCTTTATTTTGATGAGGAGATTTCAGAGGAAAAATTCTGGGAGATTCTCGAAGAGAGGTTAAAACGAAAGCCTTTAGCTTATATCCTTAAAGAGGCCTATTTTTGGGGTAGAAAATTTAAGGTAGAAGAGGGGGTGCTGATTCCACGGCAAGATACTGAAACTTTAGTTGAGGCTTTTCTTGATTTAAATATAGAACAAGGATGGGTTTTAGAGTTAGGGGTAGGGTCAGGGGTGATAGTGATTACCTTACTTTTAGAAAAGTCAGGACTAAAAGGTGTAGGGGTAGATATAAATCCCAAGGCTCTTGCCTTAACTGATAAAAACGCTCGGTTCTACCAGGTAGAAGAAAGGTTGTTTTTGTTAAGAGGAGATGGCTTAACTCCTTTTAAAAAATCTGGTTATTTTAATGTGATTTTTTCTAACCCGCCCTATCTCAGTTTAGAAGAATGGGAAAACCTGGAAGAGGAAGTCCGTGTTTTTGAACCTAAGGAGGCTTTGGTTGCAGGTCCAAAAGGAACAGAGTTTCACGAAAGGTTGATGCAAGAGGCTCCTTATTACCTAAAAAGGGGAGGTTTTTTAATTTTAGAAATAGGCTATAATCAGGGAGAAAAAGTTAGAGAGTTGGCTAAAAAACATAACTGGGAAGCTAAGTTTTATCGTGACTTAAGAGGATATGAGAGGGTAGTGGTGTTATGGAAAGAGTAAGCGAAAGAAGGTATGTGATAAAAGGTGGATACCCTTTAAAAGGGGTGGTAGAGGTTAGCGGAGCTAAAAATGCTGCCTTGCCTGCGATTGCTGCTACTTTGCTTGCACCAGGAGAGTATCGGTTAAAGAGGGTTCCTAAGGTAAGGGATGTTTTTTGCATGCTAAAGATTTTAGAGTTTTTAGGGGCTACCTGGTCTTTTGAAAAGGACGCACTTATAATAAATACCTCAGGTATAAACAAAACTTCAGTTCCTTATGAACTGGCTACTCAAATAAGGGCTTCGGTGTTGTTTTTGGGAGCCCTTTTAGGGGCTAAAGGAGAGGCTGAGGTCCCTCTTCCAGGAGGATGTGCTATCGGTAAAAGGCCGATAGACCTGCATTTAAAAGGAATGGAAAAATTAGGGGCAGAGATCTCTTTGTATCATGGAAACCTGAGGGTAAAGGCTTTAAACCTAAAGGGATGCGAGATAGTGCTTGATTTTCCCTCAGTAACTGCTACAGAAAATTTACTTATGGCAGCTTCTGTAGCAGAAGGAGAGACGGTTATTAAAAATGCAGCTAAAGAGCCAGAGGTTGTTTTTTTAGCTGAGGTTTTAAAAAGTATGGGAGCCCATATAAAAGGGGAGGGAGAGGATACCATATATGTGAAAGGTAAAAAAAAGTTAAAACCTGCACACATAGAAATTATCCCCGACCGGATAGAGGCTGGTACGTTTTTAGTCTTAGGAGGGCTTTTAGAAGAAAACGAGTTAGAGATAAAAAACGTAAACCTATCTTACTTAGAGGTTCCTGTTTCTAAGCTTCGAGAAATAGGGGTTTATGTAGAAAAAACAGGTAAAAGGTCTTGCTTGGTTAAAAGGGAGAAAAGTTTAAAGGCTACCAAAATAGTTACCGCCCCTTATCCTGGCTTCCCTACAGATTTGCAGCCTATTTTTACGGTGTTGTTAACCCAAGCTCAAGGCATGTCTTTGGTGGTAGAGAACCTTTTTGAAAACCGGTTTTTATACGTTTTTGAGTTAAACAGGATGGGAGCAAACATTAAGTTAGAGGACAGGACTGCGATTGTTAATGGTGTGACCCCTCTTTTTGGCTCCCCGGTAAAAGCAACAGACCTAAGAGCTGGGGCCGCTTTAGTTTTAGCAGGCCTTTGTGCTGAAAACACAACCACCGTGTATAACGTAGAGCTAATAGAGAGAGGGTATGAAAACTTTGTAGAAAAATTACAAGGATTAGGTGCAAAAATAGAAGTTGAAACCTTATGAATGTAATAACTTTGGATCAAATTTTAAATCAAAACCCTGCTGTGACCTTACTGAAAAGGGCTCTATCTACAGACCGTTTATCCCATGCCTATCTTTTTACCGGTCCTAAGGGAGTAGGAAAAGAAACTACAGCTTATGCCTTTGTTTTTCATCTTTTTTGTCAAAAAGACCCCCTTTCTCCCTGTGGAGTTTGTGTAGCCTGTAAGAAGATATCCAAGGAAACTCATCCTGATGTTTTGAAAATTAGTCCTGAAAAAAAAGAGATAAAAATAGACCAGATAAGGGAGATCATCAATTTTTTGAGATACCGTCCTATAGAGGCAAAGTATAAGGTGATTTTAATTCAGAATGCGGAAAGGATGAACCTTGAGGCAGCCAATGCTCTTCTAAAATCCTTAGAAGAACCTCCTTCTTATGGAATCTTTATTCTTATTACAGAAAATTTTACTCAGCTTTTACCGACGGTGGTTTCAAGGTCGCAAGTGGTCAGGTTTCATCCTTTACCCAAAACGACAGTTTATAGAGTTTTAACCGAACGGTATGGATTTGAAAAACAAGTTTCTCAGACATTAGCAGAGATTTCTCAAGGTAGCTTAGGAAGAGCGTTAACCATTGCAGAAAAAGGTTTTTTGGAAGAGCTTAACAGTTTTGTAAAGGCAGGGTTTTCTAACAGCCCATACCTAAGGTTTAGGGTAGCAGAAAGGTTTGCCAGCTTCAACTACCAAGATTTAGAAGTGATATTCTATTTGGTCTTAGTTTGGATATGGAGGTCTTATCTAAAAAGATTAATCGACTATCCTTATCCAGAAGCTTTTCCAGAAGAGATTTATCCTAAAGAGCCCTATCCAGCTTTTTCCTTAATTCAAGAAACCTTACAAGCCTTAGACCGCTACCTTAACCCAGAGCTGGTGTTTTACAGGTTGTTTTTAAGGATGTTTGGTTAAAGGTTTAATCCCCAAATATACTTGGTGGTGCATAAGGATGGGTGCCTTCTACCACCTCTACTCCGGCTTTTTCTTTGATGGCAGCAATTAGGTCGTCTTTTCTTTTGCAGAACTTCATGATACAGGTGCCTACATGTACAGCGTCTACCTTTTCGTTGAGGGCGTTTAATTGAATTTTTAAGAGCAATAAGCTACAGATTACCCTATTTTTGTTTCCTTCACAACCTCCACAGTCTACGATACCTACAATATGAGCACCCTCCTCTTGATATCTTGCAAACTCTCCTTCTTTTCTACTTAAAGCTACAAAACATTTGGCATCCCCTGGACACAGGTTTTGTTCAGAGATCATCTTACATTTTACTAAAACGATGTTTTTCATAGTCGCCCCCCTCCTTTATCATAGAAGCTAAAGTATATTGTTGATTAACATTATAAATATTATAAAATAAGATTTTAATTTTGTCAAATTTTTTAAGGTTTTTCTTCTAATTGTTCCATCGGTCTAAAAGCTTTTTTGCTTGCTCCACAGATTGGGCATTTCCAGTCTTCAGGCAGTTTCTCAAAAGGTGTACCTGGAGGGATTTTACCCTTTCGGTCCCCTTTAGAGGGATTGTAGATATAACCACAATTTGAAGTAGAACATACCCAACATCCTTCAAAGTTGTTCATAGTTTTTTCTCCTGTATAGGTTTGATTTTACTACTTAGAATAAATTATAAATTAAATATTTTTCTTTTAAAGTAATAAGAGGAAAGGTTAACTTTACAAAACCAGAAAATATGTTATATTTTATACAAAAGGTATGTGGAACAATTCCGGGGTCGTCTAACTGGCAGGACATGGGACTTTGGCTCCCAGAATCGTGGTTCGAATCCACGCCCCGGAATTTTTTAAATTTTTTTTTTGGAGGAGTGGCCGAGAGGTCGAAGGCGCTCGCCTGCTAAGCGAGTGTACGGGCTAAAACCCGTACCGCGGGTTCGAATCCCGCCTCCTCCGTTTTTGAAGAGGAAATAAGTCAACATAAATTCTCTGCCGGCGTAGCTCAATCGGCAGAGCATGGGATTTGTAATCCCAGGGTTGAGGGTTCAAGTCCCTCCGCCGGCTTTTAACTTTTTAGTTCTTCAGATTTCTATAATAGTTTTTTATCTCTTGCCACTTATCCCAGATTTGCCTAGACCTTACAAGTTCTTTGGCTTTTTCTACACCTGATCTTATGTCTATTACTTTTTCACAAAGATAAAGTGCTGCCCCTAAATTTAAAAGAAACATGTCTTTTACAGGACCTTCAACTTGATTTTTAAAAAGTTTTTCTAATATTTCAAGGCTATGTTGTGGACTTTTTACCTGTAATTCTTCTAAGTTTTCACATCTTTCAAAACCAAAGTCTTCAGGGTCTAAAAAGTAGGTGGTAATCCTTTCGTCTCTTAGTTCTGAAATCTTGGTTGAACCGGTGATGGTAACCTCGTCAAACCCTTCTTCTCCAAAGACCACAAGTGCTCGTTTTACCTTTAAGGCGTCAAGCACATAAGCTATTTTTTCGGTCATCACGTAACTGTAAACCCCCATCAGCTGATGGGTGGGAGAGGCAGGGTTTAAGAGCGGTCCTAAAAGGTTAAAGATGGTTCTACCAAGTTTTTGGCGGATGGGGATGACTTTTTTAAAGGCTGGGTGGTATAAGGGAGCAAACAGGAAAGTAAATTTCAGGTCTGTTAAAGCTTGGGCTGAGGCTTCAGGGGATAGGTCAAGGGGAATCCCTGAGGCCTCAAGAAGGTCAGCACTTCCTGATTGACTGGAAACAGAGCGGTTCCCATGCTTGGCTACATACACTCCCTCTACCGAGGAAAGGGCGATGGCTACAGCCGTAGAAAAGTTAAAACTATTTTTAGCATCCCCTCCTGTTCCACAGGTGTCTACCAAAATGGCTCCTTCAGGGGGATTAAACGGAAGTTTAGTCATCACTTCTCTATAAGCTAAAGCCGCTCCGGTAATCTCTTGCCAGGTTTCTCCCTTTTGTCTTAAGAGTTCTAAAAAAAGTTCTACCTCTTCGGGAGAGAAGTCGTCTGTAGCTAACGATTTAAAGATATGATAAGCCTCTTCTTGGGTAAGATGTTGATTTTGTTTAAGTTTTATAATCCCTTCTTTAAGGGTCATTTTATCCTCCTAAATCCATCTTATCTATCAGAAGGCTTGGACTACCCACACTTCCATAAAAACGAAGGTCTTGGCCTACAGCCACCACTTTTTTAAACATCTCAAAAATGTTTCCTGAAAGAGCCATCTCACTTAAAACCTTAACCGGCTCTCCGTTTTTATAATAAACCCCAGAAACCCCTACCGAAAACTCACCAGAGATGGGGTCTGCTGTATGACTTCCCAAAAGTTCTAACACCTCAAATACCTCAGAAGAAAATCTAAGTAGCTCTTCTTTAGTATAAGGTCCTCCTTTCAAGTAAAGGTTGGTTGAACTTACTTTAGGACTACTTTTAAAATCATTCCTTCGTGCATTTCCTGAGGTAAAGTGCCCCAATCCAAGATTTTCAGCCTGTTTTTTCCAGTAGGTATCAAAAAGATAACCTTTTATTACTCCCCTTTCTAAAAGGGTTTTTGTGGTTTGTGGGGCACCTTCGTCGTCAAAAGGTCGGCTTTCGATAAGCCCTTCGGTTAACCCGTCATCTATCAGGGTAAGGTTTTCAGAAAAGAACTTATCTCCTAACTTATCTTTTAGAAAAGATCTGCCTTTTATAACTTCTTCTCCTAAAAAGGAGAACTCCAAGACCTCTAACAGGTCTACAGCCATAAAAGGGGGGAAAAGCACCGGAATTTTTAGGTTAACTCCCTTGTGGCTTTGACTTAAGAGTGAACCTCGAACACAGGCCTCTTTTACCCTTTGTTTTAATTCTTCTTTGTCTAACCTTCTTCCTTCATACCATTCATAAGAAGAGGCTTCTTTTTCTCTATTCCCTGCTATTACTGAAATTAAAAAAGTATAAAAAGGTTCTTCCCAGACAAGTAAAATCCCTTTTCTTAAAAGGGCGATTTTATGTTTCCCCCAGGAAAGTTTGATTTTTTCTACTTTTTTGATTCGGTCAAAGCTTAAGGCTGTTTCTTCAAGCTCCTCTAAAAAGGCTTTAAAGTCCTCATCTGGGATCGAAACTTTAGGAGAAAACACCTTAGAAGGAACCTCTTCTGGAAAAGAAGCAGGCATTCCTTTGTCTGAAAGGACTTTGGCTTTATTTACCGCAAGCTCAACGTTAGTTTCATCTAAAGAGGTGGTATAAGAAAGCCCAGCTCTTCCGTTTGGATTTAAATATCTAACCGTAAGGCTTTCGTCTCGGTATTCCTCTTCTAAGAAGATTTTTCCCTCTTTTTTTTCTAAGGATTTACCTTTTTCTTTTTCTATCCAAAACTCAAGACCGGGATCCTTATCAACAAATTTTATAAGGGCCTCTATATCCATGGTCTTCTTACAGATTAGATAAAATTTGTTTTCCTGCAAAGATTGAAGCATCCCCTAAGTATTCTTCGATCCTTAAAAGCTGGTTAAACTTTGCCACTCTTTCTCCTCTGGCAGGAGCACCAGTCTTAATAAGACCGGTGTTAAGAGCTACCGCAAGGTCTGCGATAAAGGTATCTTCTGTTTCTCCTGACCTGTGAGATATCATACAATTCCATTTATGTTTGTAGGCAAGTTCAACTGCCTCTATGGTTTCTGTAAGGGTTCCTATCTGATTAAGTTTTATAAGAACCGCGTTAGCCATCTTGTTTTCTATACCCCATTTTATCTTTTTAGGGTTGGTCACAAAGATGTCGTCTCCTACTATTTGAACTTTATTCCCTATTCTTTGGGTAATTAATTTAAATCCTTCTGGGTCTTCTTCAGATAAAGGATCTTCGATCGATATGATAGGATAGTTGTTTACCAATCTTTCATAATATTCTACCATTTCTTCTGTAGACAGTTTTTTGTCGATACCTTTTAGGAAGTAAACCCCGTCTTGATAAAGCTCAGAGGCAGCCACATCCATCGCTAAGGCTACATCTTCTCCTGGGGTATACCCGGCTTTTTCTATAGCTTTTATGAGATATTCCAATGCTTCTTCAGGGAGTCTTATCTGAGGGGCAAAACCTCCTTCATCTCCGATGGAGGTGCTTAAACCTTCCTGTTTAAGGATACTTTTTAAGGCATGGTAAACCTCAGCGCCCATCCTTAAAGCTTCGGCAAAGGATTTTGCTCCCCAGGGAGCTATCATGAACTCCTGAAAATCTAACGGGTTGTCTGCATGAACCCCTCCGTTTATGACGTTCATAAAAGGTACAGGTAAGGTGCGGGCTCTTATCCCTCCGATATAAGCAAAAAGAGGCATTCCTAATTCCTCTGCAGTAGCCCTGGCACAGGCTAAAGAAACCCCTAAGATAGCGTTAGCCCCTAAGTTAGATTTGTTTTCTGTTCCATCAAGTTCACAAAGCAGTTTGTCTATTTCTGTTTGCCTTCCTGAGTCTAATCCTTCTAACTGAGGGGCGATGATTTCGTTTACGTTGAAAACCGCCTTTTGCACACCTTTCCCAAAAAATCTTTCTTTCTCTCCATCTCTAAGCTCAAGAGCTTCATACTTTCCCGTAGAAGCCCCAGAGGGAACGGCAGCCCTTCCATAAAAACCACTGTCTAACCATACTTCTACCTCTAAAGTGGGATTACCTCTGGAATCAAGAATTTCTCTTGCTCTTATGGTTGCTATTTTACCCATGAAGGCCCTCCTAATGTTTTTTGTCCAAGAAAGCTTTAATTTCTTCCCAGTAAACAGGTTTTGTCCCTACTTTACCTACTACGATGCCTGCGGCTATGTTAGCCAGTTCTAAGGCTTTTTCTAACGGGACTCCTGCGGCATAAAAAGCGGTTAAAGAGGAAATCATCGTATCTCCTGCCCCAGACACATCATAAACTTCTTTAGCCTGGGCAGGAAGATGGAGCCCACCCTTTTCTGGCTGTACCAGAAATACCCCATCTTTACCTAAGGTGATCACCAAAAAGTCTAACCCAAACTTTTGTATCAAGGCCCTCCCAGATTGTTCCAAGTCGTTTGTAGAAAGGTTTTCTTTAAGGGCTGTTTCTTTAAATTCCTTAAGGTTAGGAGTGATAGTTGTGGCCTTTTGGTATTTCTCCCAGTTGATACTCTTTGGGTCAACCAAAACCGCTTTACCTGCTTTTCTGGCTTCTTCTATCAGCTCCTTACAAAAATTTTCTTCCTTTAGAACACCTTTGGCATAATCTGAGAGGATCACCGCATCTGTCTCTGGTAAAACCTTTTGATAGGTAGCTTTTAAAACTTCCATAGTTTCCTGGTCTAAAGGGTCTCTTTTTTCAAAATCGACCCTTAGAAGCTGTTGCGACTGGGCTATAATTCTCGTTTTAACAGTGGTAGGTCTTTTAGGGTCTTCAACTATCCCTTGAATTCCTATCCCTTGTTTTACAGCTAACTCTTTTAAGGTTTCTCCCTTATCGTCCTTTCCTACTACCCCCATCAGCTCTACCTGAACTTTAAGTCCTCTTAAGTTAGCAGCAACGTTAGCTGCACCTCCTAAGGTATAATAAGTAGAACTCAGGTCGAAAACAGGTACCGGGGCTTCCGGAGAGATACGGTTTACTTCACCTAAAAAGTAACAGTCTAAGATCAGGTCCCCTACCACGATAACCTTAACCTTTTCAAGCCTCTTTTCCAAGTGTTTTATAAACTTTTTGTTAAAGATTTGTTCTCTTTTCATGGCTTAAACAAGTTTTATCCTTGTTTTCCCTTTTGAGGTTTCTCGGTAGATTTTTCAGAGGGGGTTTTAATTAGAGGCAATCCTGCTTTTTCTCTTATTTTATTTTCTATCTCTAAGGCAAGTTGTTTGTTTTCTTTAAGTAGTTTTCTTACGTTTTCTTTGCCTTGCCCAAGTCTTTCTCCCTGATAAGAGAACCAGGAACCGCTTTTTTCGATTACTTCCATCTCTACCCCAAGGTCAACCAGCTCAGCCTCCTTAGAGATACCTTCTCCAAAATAGATGTCAAATTCCACCTCTTTAAAAGGAGGGGCCAATTTGTTTTTTACCACTTTTACTTTTACCCTGTGTCCTAATGGTTCTTGTCCTTCTTTTATGGAGGCGATTTTCTTTATCTCAAGTCTTAACGAAGCAAAAAACTTAAGGGCCATACCTCCAGGGGTGGTTTCTGGGGGACCTCCGTAGCTGAAAGTCCCTATCTTCATTCTAGTTTGGTTAATAAAAACTACAGCGGTGTTGCTTTTAGAGATGGCAGAGGTAAGTTTTCTCATGGCTTTAGACATAAGACGAGCCTGCAGCCCCACTTGTTGGTCCTCCATTTCGCCTTCTATCTCAGCCTTAGGTACAAGGGCTGCAACTGAGTCTATCACTATGATATCTACCGCCCCACTTCTTGCTAATACCTCTGCTATCTCTAAGGCTTGCTCTCCTGTGTCTGGTTGGGACACAAGAAGGTCTTCGATGTTAACTCCTAATTTTTGGGCGTAGTTTAGGTCTAAGGCATGCTCAGCGTCGATAAAAGCAGCTACTCCCCCCTGTTTTTGAGCCTCAGCTACCATGTGAAGGGCTAAGGTAGTTTTACCTGAAGCCTCAGCCCCGTAGATCTCTGTTATCCTTCCTCTGGGGATGCCTCCTATACCTGTAGCAATATCAAGACTGAGGGACCCGGTAGGAATTACAGAAACTTCTATTTTTTTAGCCCCCTCTCCGAGTCTCATGATAGAACCTTTACCAAACATCTTTTCTATTTGAGAAATAGCAGCCTCTACGGCTTTTTTCTTTTCTAAAACATCCATAAAAATAACCTCCCAGTTATTTGCTTTTTTTATCATACCATAAAAATTTTTTTTAAAAAAGATATGAATTTTAGCCTCAAAATCTTCAAAATTTTAAACTTTAAAATTAAAATCTTTCTCATGGAGTTTTATCAAAAAACCGCAGAAGAGATTTTAGAAGTTTTAAACACCGGTCCAACAGGTCTTTCAGAAAGAGAGGCTACCCAAAGGCTTGCGATTTATGGAAAAAACGTTTTGGAAAAGAAAAAGAAAAGCTCTCCTTTAACTTTATTTTTGAGTCAATTTAAAGATTTTCTTGTTTTTATTCTTGTGGTAGCTGCCCTTATTTCTGGTTTTTTAGGAGAGCTGATAGATACAGTTACCATAACTGTTATTCTTCTAATAAACGGTCTTATCGGTTTTATCCAGACGTATAGAGCAGAAAAGGCAATGGAAGCCCTTTCAAAGATGCTTTCTCTTTATGCCGTGGTGATAAGAGACGGAAAGATTAAAAAAATCCCTGCTGAGGAACTTGTCCCAGGGGATATAGTTTTAATCGAGGCAGGAGAGGTTATCCCAGCAGACTTAAGGCTTTTAGAGGCCTATCAACTTAGGGTTGACGAATCTTTACTTACCGGTGAATCTGTCCCTGTTTCAAAACAGGTTGACCTAATTATAGGAGAAAAATTGCCTGTATCTGAACAGAAAAACATGGTTTTTAAAGGGACTTTTGTCACCAACGGAAGGGGAAAGGGAGTGGTAGTTGCCACAGGAATGAATACTGAGTTTGGAAAAATTGCAAAGATGGTTCAACAGGAAGACACTAAGACCCCGCTTCAGAAAAGGCTTGCTGATTTTGGAAAAAAACTTGGTTTAGCCATCCTTTTTATTTGTTTGCTTATTTTTATTCTTGGGGTTTTAAGAGGTGAAGAACCCTTAAGGATGATTCTTACCTCGGTTGCTTTAGCTGTGGCTGCTGTTCCTGAGGCCTTGCCAGCGGTAGTTACCATCACCCTTGCCCTTGGTGCCAAAAAAATGGTTGATCTAAACGCTCTTGTAAGAAATTTACCTGCAGTAGAAACTTTAGGTTCAGTAACCTTTATCTGTACAGATAAAACCGGCACTTTAACCCAAAATAAAATGACAGTAAGAGAGGTTTTTTCGTTTGAAAAACAGACCAACTATCTTTTTTTATGTATGGCTTTAAATAACGATATCAGGCTTACAGAGGAAGGTAACCCTACCGGAGACCCTACAGAGATTGCCCTTTATGAATATGCGAAAGAGAACCATTTTGAAAAAGTCGAGCTTCAGAAAAAATTCCCTCGTGTGTTTGAAATTCCGTTTGACCCAAAAAGAAAGGCTATGACCACGGTTCATAAAAAAGAAAATGGATATATTGTTTTTACCAAAGGCAGTTTAGAAACCATCCTTGAAAAGTCAGCTTTTATTCTGCTTGAGGACAAGATAGTTCCTCTTACAGAAGAAATAAAAAAAGAGATCTCTGACAAGGCTTTAGAGTTTGCTAAAAAAGGTATGAGGGTTTTAGCTTTTTCATATAAGGAAATCCCTGAGCTTTTTGAAACCGAAACTCTGGAAAGCAAGCTTATTTTTCTTGGATTTTGTGGAATGATTGACCCACCGAGAAAAGAGGTAAAGGAGGCTATAGCTCTCTGTAAGTCTGCAGGAATAAAGGTGGTTATGGTCACAGGAGACCATCCTGTAACTGCCTGGGCTATCGCTAAGGACCTTTCAATCGTTGAAAAAGATGATCCTTTAGATAGTGCGCTGATTACAGGGAAAGAATTAGAGGAGATGTCTTTAGAAGATTTTGAAAAAAAGGTAGAGAAGATAAAGGTTTATGCAAGGACTTCTCCTGAACAAAAGTTAAAGATTGTAAAGGCTTTGCAGGAAAAAGGGCAGTTTGTGGCCATGACAGGAGATGGAGTAAACGATGCTCCTGCCTTAAAAAAGGCAGACATAGGGGTTTCCATGGGAAGTGGCACAGAAGTAGCTAAAGAGGCAAGTGATTTGATACTTCTTGATGATAACTTTGCTACCATTACCCAAGCAGTAAAAGAGGGAAGAAGGATCTATGATAACATAAGAAAGTTTGTAAAATACACCATGACCAGCAACTCCGGAGAAATTTGGACGGTAGGATTAGCTCCCTTTTTAGGTCTTCCTTTACCTCTTTTACCGGTTCATATACTTTGGATAAACCTGATTACAGATGGCCTTCCAGGGATAGCTTTATCAGGAGAAAGAGAAGAAAAAGACATAATGCAAAGACCTCCCAGACATCCTAAAGAAAGCCTTTTTGCCCATGGACTTGGAATCCATATAGTCTGGGTGGGATGGTTGATGGGAGTAGTTTGTCTTTTCATTCAGGGGTTAGCCATAAAATACAACCTTCACTGGCAAACCATGGTGTTTTCTGTCTTGTGCTTAAGTCAGTTGGGACATGCTCTTGCGATAAGGTCTGAAAAGGAGTCTATTTTTAAGATAGGGTTGTTTTCTAATAAGCCGCTTTTTTATACCATAGTTTTTAGCGTGGTTTTACAACTGGGTATCATCTACTGTCCGCTCTTTAATAAACTTTTCCACACCCAACCTCTGTCCTTAAGAGAGTTAATCATTACCTTTGTAGCATCATCTATAGTGTTTATAGCTGTAGAAATAGAAAAGCTTATAAAAAGGCGATATAAAGGGATCAGTACCAAATTTAAGGCTTAAACCATTTAAAATTTTTTACTTTAGCCTTTAAGGAATGGTTTCTAAAGAAGAAAACCTTGGTTCATGTAATGGAATTAAAATGTCTACCGTATTTTTAAATTTTACCATCTGATCATAGGCTAAATAAGGGTCTATGTTAGTGCCAGGAGGGATAACCTCCATTCCCATGGCTTTTATTTTACTGGGAGGTTCAAAATTTTCCTGAATTACACAAAATCCGGTTATTCCTACAAGCCCTTTTTCTGTGTTGATAAGAACGCTCATTCCTCCTTTAGTATGTGCAGGGGTGTGCACCATGGTAATTCCAGGGGCTACCTCAAACACCTCTTCTTTTATATGCACCATCTGCCCTGCCTGGTCTAAATCTTCTATAAACTCAACCATGTATCTAAAGTCTAAAGGATGGGGATTGTAGGCAGATTGAAACTCTAACTCATGGGCATAAAAGGTTGCATTGACACATTTGAAATCGTTTTCACAATGGTCGTTATGAAGATGGGTATGAATTACTATGTCTATATCTTTAGGAGAAAGTCCCCATTTAGCAAGCCCTTCTTCAAATTTATAGATCTTTCCACCGATAGCCTGTTCTCTAAAATCAGATTGTATTACCTCAAGAAGACCTGTATCTATAAGGATAACTTTGTCTGAACCCTCGATCAGCCAACAATAGATTGGGATTACATATTCCTTTCCATAATCGTGTTGATAGGTCATCATTCCTTTATCAAAAACTTTGGTTCCAACCACGATAGGATGAATTTTATAAAACGGACCTTTTTTCATGATTTACTCCTTGTCTTTGGGGGTGTTATATAATCAGATATTAATTATATGTCAGGTTGAAAAATGAGAAAAGGGGTTTAATATTTAAACTATGAGTATAAACAAAGTTATTTTGATAGGAAGGTTAGGGGCCGATCCAGAGATTAGGTATACGGTTGATGGTAAACCTGTGGTCAGCTTTAGATTAGCTACCAATGAGGTAATCGTAAGGAACGGAGAGAAAGAGGTTCTTACTGAATGGCATAGGGTGGTTGCTTTTGGTCGGTTGGCAGAGATCTGTGGAGAATATCTAAGTAAAGGTTCTCAGGTCTACATAGAAGGTAAACTTAGAACACGCAAGTTTGAAGATAAACAGGGTATGCAAAGATATGTTACAGAAATAGTCGCTCAAAACATGCAAATTTTAGATAAAAAGTCTTCAACCTCTAATGATTCTGCTAAATCCTATCATGTGGAAACCTCCCCCAAAATCTCTAAAAAATCTGTCGATTTAGAAGTTGAGGCTTTAGAAGAACCTTTGATCGATGAAGATGATATTCCTTTTTAGGTTTTACTGTAATAAAACTTTTTTCGTAGAAGGGTCTATCGGTTGTTTTTCTTCTCTTTTGGGTAGTTCTTTTTCAGTTTGATCTGAATTTTCTAAATTCTCTGGTTGTTTAAACTGAGTTTCAGTCTCTAAGCTATCTAGTTCAAACATCTGTCTTATTATACCTATAGCCTTGCTTCCTTTTTCGTGATGGTCTTTTTTGATAAATTTGATAGGATAGTAAATGATTTTTTGGACCAAAGATTGGGTTAAAACTTCTAAGTGTTGTTTTTCTTCCTCCGAGAGGTTTTTAAGTTTTTTTAGGGTTTTTGCCAGTTCGTTTTTTCTTAGTTGTTCCATTTTTTCACTGAGAGCTTTGATAGTAGGATGCAACTCCATTTGTTTAAGCCATTTTTTAAACTTAAAAACCTCTTCTTCGATGATAACCTTTGCCCTTAAGGCTTCTTTTTTACGTTCTTGGAAGTTTTCCTCTACCACCTCTTTTAGGTCATCTATGTTGTAGACATAGACGTTTTCCAACTGATTAACCTCAGGTTCTACATCTCTTGGAACAGCTATGTCTATGATAAAAAGGGGTCGGAACTTTCTGAGTTTTAAGATAGAGGCAACCATCTTTTTAGTAATTACAAAAGAGGGGGCACCTGTAGAGGAAATAACCACATCTGCCTTGGTAAGTACATAAGGCAGTTCTTCCAAACTGTAAGCCTCTCCTTTAAACCGGTCAGCAAGCTCAACAGCCTTAGAAATAGTTCGGTTGGCGATCAAAACTTTTTTAATCCCGGCTGAGATAAAATGCATACAGGCAAGTTCTGCCATCTCTCCTGCACCTACCAGTAACACCACCTTTTGTTTGAGGCTTCCGAGGATTTTTTTGGCAAGTTCACAGGCAGCATAGCTTATAGAGACAGCGCCTCCTCCGATGCCGGTTTCAGTCCTAACCCTTTTGGCAACAAAAAAACATCTGTGCAAAAGACGATTGAGCACAATCCCTGAAGTTTTATGGAAAAGTGCTTTTTGATACGCCTCTTTTACCTGTCCTAAAATTTGAGGTTCTCCTAAAACAAGAGAATCAAGACCACAGGCTACCTCAAAAAGATGCTTTACCGCCTCGTCGTTTTCTAACTGATAAAAGTACTTTTTAAGCTCTTTTTGTGTGACCTTTACCTCTTTTTCAAAAAAAGAAAACAGTTCAGATAAGAAAAAGTCTTTTTGAGATTTTTCTAACACAAAGCAAAACTCGACCCTGTTACAGGTAGAAAGAAAATAGGCTTCTTTAAAGCTTAATCCCTCGTTTTTTAGCTTTTCAAGGGGAAAGACTGAGCTATCTTTAAAAGAAAGTTTTTCCCTTATTTCTACCGGGGCGGTTTTATGGTTTAGTCCTACGAGAAGGATGGTAATCTCAAGGTCAAGACCCATAAGTATGAAACCCCTTGGTAAATAAGTTTATCACAAAGAAGCTTAAAAACCAAATCCCGAACCCTAAAATAAACATCTTAGCAGACCTTTTTCCTCTCCAGCCTATGACTACCCTTTGATGGATAAGCACCGCATAAAGCAACCACAACACCAGAGAAAACACTTCCTTTGGAGACCATCTCCAGTAGTCCCCAAAAACAAAGTTGCTCCATACAGCCCCGGTGATTATCGAGATAGAAAGAAAAAGAAACCCAAGATAAAGGGAGATTTCACTTGCCCGGTCTAAATACTCTAAAGGAGGAAGTTTTTTATAAAAAAGACCTAAAGATTTTTTTTTAATTTCTCGTTCTTGCAAAATATACATGATCGAAGTGGTGAGACCAAAGAGTAAAAAGGCATGGGAGATTAAGCCAGAAATTCCATGTATAGGAAACCAAAGGTTATAAAAATAAGGGGAAAAGGGGGAAACTTTACCAGAGGATAAAAAAAAGCTTAAAAGAAGACAGCCAATTACCCAGGGGAGGATAAAAAAACCTACAGTATAAAGTTTTACCTGGCTTAAAAAAGAAAAGCCGAAATAAACTAAAACAAGGCTCCAAGCTAAGAAGTTTAAAACTTCTTTAAAGGTTAAGACCTTTAAAATCGCTATCTCGTAAGCTTTTATCCCCCAAAATACGGTGTGTAAAAAAAAACCTAAACCCAAGACGATTTGGGCGTATTTTAACGCCTCTTTCTTAAGGGTTTTAAAATAAAAATAAAAACCTATCCAGGAAATAAAGTAAACCAAAAAATACAGGTCAAAAAGTAGGTCACCCATTAAACGGCATTACTTTTTTTTAGCGATATAGATAGAACAAGGAGCAAAGTTAACCACTTTAGCAGCAGTAGAACCAAGGGTGTATCTGATGATGTCAGGTCTTACCCCTCTTGCTCCCATTATCAAAAGGTCAGGTTCTTCTTGTTCTACAAAGTTTAAGATAGCCTCAGCTATGGAAAAATCAACCAATACTTCCTGTCTTACTTTATAGCCGTTTTTTACCTCTTTAGCTACCTCTTCTAACAAGGCTTTAGCCTTTTCTACGGCTTTAGCCTCTTCTTCCTTAGACATTTCTTCTCTTTTTCTTACCACGTTTAAAAGAATAATTTCATCTATGGTCTCTTTTAGAAAAGTAAGAGCCATCCTTAATCCTTCTTTAGCGTCGGCTGAACCGTCGTAAGCTACCACTATTTTCATAATTACCTCCTCTTTAGGATAGGATTTTTATTATTTTAGCACGAGAAACTATTTTAATCAAATTTAAAAATAGGGTTTTTATTATTTTAGCACGAAAAACTATTTTAATCAAACTTAAAAACTTTATTTAGCAAAACTTTTCCTAAATCTTAAGGCTGATAAAAGAAAGATTACCCCTCCTACGGCTGAGATCCCTAAGATGTCTTTCCAGAGATACTCTATCTCAACCCCTTTAAGCAAAACCCCGTAGCCAAACTCTAAATAATACCTCATCGGAGAAAAAAGGCTTAGAGACCTGATCACAGGGTGCATAGCTTCTGGGGGAGTCCAGGCTCCTGAAATCATAAGCATCGGTACGAGAATCACAATGATTACCATCATCGCCTGAGAGAGGTTGTTTACTATCGTTGCGATGGCTATACCAAGGGAAGACATGGCAAACACATAAAGACAGGTGACCGCAACAAATAGAACGATACTTCCTTTTATCGGGACCTTAAAAACGCCTTTTACCATGATAAATAGACTAAACAAGGATAAAACACCGATTACGACTACCGTAGGAATAATCTTGGCTAAAAAAACCTCCCAGGTTTTTACAGGGGTTATCAAAAGTTGTTCGATGGTCCCATATTCTTTTTCTCTTATCAAAGCTGAGGCACTGATAAGAAGGGAAACCATCGTTGTCATGTTAAAAAGTTCAAGGAGACTCATAAACCAGGTACTAAGATGGTTAGGATTAAAAAAGCTGCGGAGTTTTGCTTCTACCTGAGGTATCCTTAAGGTTTTCTGATAGACCGAAAAGTCTAAGATCTCTAAAGAATATTCATGAGCGATGGTTGATACATAAGAAATAGCCATGGTAGAAGTCATCGACATGGTGCCGTCGATGATAACCTGGATTTTTCCCTTTTTTTGCTTGACATCAGTCTCAAACTCAGGAGGTATGACTATGGCCATAGAGGCTTTACCTTTATCTAGCCATTCTACTACCTCTTTGTCAGAGTTAACATACGCTACTATCCTGAAATGGGGAGGTCTTATCTTAGATAAGAATTCTCTACTTTCAGGACTTTTGCTTTGGTCTAATACGATGGTTGCAAAGTTTCTTACCTCAAGCGTTATCCCTTTACCTCCTGTATATACCACCCCAGTAAAGGCATAGACTAAAACGATTAACAAAATCCTGTCTCTGAAAAGTTGAAGAAATTCTTTTTTGATTAACGTTATAAGCCTCATAAAGATTATCCTAAAGTTTTTTCTTAAAGTTTAAGATGGTAGCCAGATAGACCACAGAAGCATACAAAAAAAGGCTTAATATATTTGGTATAAAATAATGAAAAGGCAGTCCCTTTAGATAGATTCCTCTTACGATGTCTAAAAAATAGGTTGCAGGAATCACCCTGCTAACAAGTTTTCCGCTAAACTCCATACTACTCACAGGATAAAGAAATCCTGAATAAAGATAGGTAGGAATTACCGTGGTGATAAAGGCAAGAAGCATAGCGGTGATTTGGGTTTTGGTAATGGTAGAGATAAAAAGTCCAAGACCAACGGTGCAAAAAAGATAGAGGATGCTTGCTAAGGAAAGGACGATAAAGTTTCCGATAAACTTGGTTTGGAAGATAAAAACCGTGATGGCAAAAAGTATCAAGTAGGTAAGAAAACAAACGAAAACATAAGGGATAGCTTTTCCAAAGATAATCTCCCATCTTTTAGCAGGAGAGGTGTAATAGTTAAAAATACTTCCAAATTCCTTTTCTCTTACCACTACCAAGCAACTGAGAAGCACAGGATAAAAACAAAGGGTGGTTACCAACATCCCTGGCATGATAAAGTTTTTGCTCTCAAGGGCAGGGTTATACCAGGCTCTTATCTCTAACTCTATGGGAAATTTTAAGGAGTTCTGGTTTCCAAGGAGTTTTTGGTTAAAAAGGGTGTTTATGGTACTGATATAACCTTTTACTACCTCTGCTCTACTTGGATAGGTGCCGTCGATAAGCACCTGTACCTCGGTTTTTTCTTTTTTATAAAGTTTTTGTGAGAAATCAGGTGGTATGATTACTACCGCTCTTACCTTAGCAGAGTTTAGCAGGCCTTCAGCTTCTTTATAGTTGTTTACCAGGGTATAAAGCTTGAAGTACTCAGAGTTCACGAAACTATCTATGTAGTCCCTGCTTAGTTTACTGCGATCATAGTCAAGAAAGGCCACAGGGAGTCCTTTTACATCCAGGTTTAACCCATATCCTAATAAAAACATCACTATCACAGGGACTACAAACACAAAGGTAAGGTATAGTTTGTCTTTTATAAGCTCGGTAAATTCCTTTTTGGTTATTCCTATCAGTCTTTTTAACATCGCTTCTATGGGTTTTCTTTTAGGTCTTTTAAGATAAAGTCTACAAAAGCCTCTTGTAAAGGAGGGAGAGTAATTTCAATCGTATATTCTTCAATACCTTTTGTTTTTAAAATCTCGGAAATCTTTGGTTGATCTTTCTCAGGAGTAAAAGTTCTTAAAAAAAGTTTGTTTCCGTAAAAATAAAGGTTAGGAAAATTGTTTTTTAACAGGGTATAGGCTTCTTTAAACCTTGGGGTTTTTATTTTTAGGAGTTTACCAGCGAGGGTTTCAGAGGTGATTTTTAGTTCTTCAGGGGTGCCAACTGCAATAAGCCTTCCCCGGTTCATAAGACCTATCCTGTCGCAGTTTTCTGCTTCATCCATATAATGGGTAGAAACGATAACAGTTATGCCTTTTTCTCTTGAAAGATAGTAAATGATCTCCCAGAAGGATCTTCTTGCTACAGGGTCTACTCCAGAGGTTGGTTCATCTAAAAACACGATCACAGGGTTATGCAAGATGGCACACATAAGGGCAACCCTTTGTCTTATCCCAAAAGGGACATCTTTAACAAGTCTTTCTTCCCAGGAAGAAAGTCCAAGCTTAGTTAAAAGCTCGGTAAAATTTTGTCCTTTTATTCCGTAGAGCCCGGCATAAAGATTGACATTTTCCATCACCGTCAGGTCTCTGTAAAGGGAGAATTTTTGAGACATGTATCCTATTAGCTGCCACACTTTAGCTCTTTCTCTTTTTACATTATACCCTGCGATAAAGATATCCCCTTCGGTAGGTTCTAAAAGTCCGCACATCATCTTGATTAACGTAGTTTTCCCTGCACCGTTAGGACCAAGAAGCCCTAAAATTTCACCTTTTTTGACCTCCAAGCTTACCTTATCCACCGCTTTAAACTTTCCAAAAGCCTTGGTCACCTTATCACAGACAAGCAAGGTCTCTTCTGAGGTAAAGCTTAAAGAAGGTTTTTGTAAAGGCTTGGGAGGTTCTTTTGAAATCACAGAGACAAAAGTTTGCTCTAAATCAGAAAACTCTTCGGGTTTACCCTGAAGTAAGATTTTACCGTTATGGATTAGGGCTATTCGTTGGCAGCGTTCTGCCTCATCCATGTAAGAGGTGGTTAAAAGAACGGTAATGTTTCTTTCCTGAACCAACGTTTGCAGAATTTTCCAGAAGTCCTGTCTTGAAAGTGGGTCAACTCCTGTTGTAGGTTCGTCAAGGTAGATGATGTCTGGCAGGTGTAGTAAAGTGCAGACTAACGCAAGTTTTTGTCGCATACCCCCTGAAAGGGCTTTAGCCGGTCTTGATAAAAAAGGTTTAAGCCTGGTAATCTCTAAAAGGATTTCTTTGTTTTTTTGAAATACCTCTTCTGGGATTTCCCTTAGGTTGCGGAAAAAGTTTATGTTTTCTTCGATGGTAAGGTTGTCATAAAGGTTTAATCCAAGCCCCTGAGGCATATATCCGATAAATTTTTTAACCTTTTCAGGGTCTCTGGTAACGTCTATACCGTTTACGTAGGCTTTACCAGAGGAAGGAGTTAAGACTCCCGCAAGGATTTGGACGATGGTGGTTTTTCCTGCTCCGTCAGGTCCTATCAGACCAAAGACTTCTCCTTTTTTTACCTCAAAGGAAACATTGTTTACGGCTAAAACTTTCTTATAAAACTTGGAGAGGTTTTCAACCTTAAGAACAGGCTCGTCTAAGGCTTTACCCATTCTGCCTTTGGGTCTGTTTTTATTACCACGTCTGCCGGCATCCCAGGTTTTAAAAGCCCTTCTGGGTTTTCTACCGAGACCTCAGCTCCAAAAACAAGTTTTACCCTTTCTTCCTTGGTTTCTACGTTTTTAGGAGTAAATTCGGCTTTTTCATAGACCCTGGTTAAAGTTCCGTTGAAATAGCGGTTAGGATAGGCGTCTACATACACCCTTGCAGGTTGGCCCAGTTTTACCTTCCCAACCTCTGGTTCAGGGATATAAACCTTGATATAAAGGTTTTGAAGGTTTACCATCGTATAGATAACTTGCCCTGGGTTTACGACTTCTCCTTCTTCAGCTACCCTTGAAAGGATAACCCCGTCTGAAGGGGCATAGATTTTGGTTTCCTTGTAAGCAACCTCTATTTCTTTAACTTTTTGTAGGGCTGATAGATACTTAGCCTTGGCTTGGTTGATGTAACGTTGATTTACCTTAAGTTCTGACAGGGCTGTTTTATACTCCAGTTCTGCAACCTCAAGGTCTCTTTTAGAAACCAAACCTTCTTGGTATAGTTTTTTATATCGTTCAAGGTCTCTTTTGGCTTGTTCAACTCGGGATTGGGATTTAACAAGATAGCTTTCTGCCATAAGGATGGTTTCTTCTGCTGAACGAACCTCGTTTTGAGCTGCTTGAAGCTGGGCAAAGTATTCATCAGGGCGAAGCTCTGCAAGAAGATCTCCTTTTTTTACCGGGTCGCTTTCTCTTTTGTAAAGCTTTATCACCCTTCCTTGAATTTTTGTGCCAAGGTTGATTTCCTTACCCTCGACCCTTTCATGTAAAATAAGAACCCCTGGAGGGGTCTTTTGCCTGTTAACGTACCAGAAAATCCCACCTGCGAATAATCCTAAAAATAGAACGAAAAATAGCAGCTTTGTCTTAAAACTGAGGTTCATATCTCAAACATTATATACTTTTTAGCGAAGATGTGCAACAGTAGAAAAACAGGTTTTAGGTATGCAGACCAAGTAAAATAAAAAACTCTTTGTTTCCTTTGGGACCAAGGATAGGGCTTTGAGCTACTCCTAAAGGTAAAAATCCTAAAGAGATAGAAAAGTCCCAGATTTCATCTACCACTTTTTTATGGACCCAGGGGTCTTTAACCACCCCTTTTTTAAGAAGTTTAGGCCCTACCTCAAATTGAGGTTTAATCAGGGCTAAGACCTTTCCTTCTGGTTTAAGAAGGGGCGGTGTAACCGGAAGGATTTTTTTTAGAGAAATAAAAGATACGTCTATGGTAATCAGGTCCATTTTTTCAGGAAACATCTCCGGGGTAAGATATCTGGCGTTTATTTCTTCCTTAGGTATAACCCTTGGGTCGTTTCTTAAAAGAGGATGGAGTTGGCCTTTACCTACGTCTACAGTATATACTTTTTTAGCTCCTTTTAGTAAAAGGCAGTGGGTAAACCCACCGGTTGAGGCACCTATGTCTAAGCATACAAACCCTGTGACATCTATCTGAAAAGCTTCAAGGGCTCCTTCAAGCTTTAGCCCTCCTCGAGAAACATAAGGTATAGGTTCGTCAACTCTTAAAAATACTTCACATGAAAGGGTTTGCCCTGGTTTTTCTACCCTTATCCAGTTTTTTTCGTCTTTTGACCACCAGACTTTACCTGCCATGATCAGGGCCTGAGCCTTTTCTCTGGTCTCAGCAAGCCCTTTTTCTACTAAGATTTTATCTGCTCTGAGTTTATGCTGCTTCAATTTCTTTATCGATCACCATCGAAAGAATTCTTCTTTGTTGTTTTTCTTTGAGTATCTCAAGCCCTTTTTCTAAAGCCCTAAGAATAAGTTCTACATTAGGATCGGTTTTAGGGTTTATTTGCTTAGGATCGTAGGTGATGGCTACGATGAAAGCAGATTTTTTAAGGTTAAAGGTTTTATAAGAGAGGTTTTCTAGAGTTTGTAAAAGTTTTCTTGCTACCACCATCGCACCAGAGAGTGGGGTTTCAGGAAGGATAACTCCAAAACGATAGGGATTTTTAAGTTTAGCGATCACGTCAACCCTTCTTAATCTGCTGGCTAAGTTTTCAGCCACTAACTTGATAAAAATTTCTTCTCCTTTTAGGCTTTGAGTCTCTGCAATCTCTTCTCCTTTTTCTATTTCAAAGAAAAGGACGCTAAAAATTCGTTGATATCTTTTGGCCCTTAAAAATTCTTCCTTAAGCCTTAAAAGAAAATATTCTTCATTATAAAGTCCAGTAAGAGGGTCAAAAAAGGTTTGTTTTTTTAAGGCTTCTTCTGTCTTTTCAAGTTGTTTGAGTAAAAGTTCCTTTTCTCGTAACACTCTGGCTAATTCTTGTTTATAAATTTCAAGCAGTTTTTTTTCTTCCTTTTCTTGTTCTTCGATCTTCTGAAGTTGTTCTTTGATTTTCTTTTCCTTTTTTTTAATCCATTCAGTATAGGGGATAAGTTTGTAGGTCTCATACCCTAAGATTTCATAAAACTGGTTGATAAATCCAGGAAGGGAATCGAGTAAAACTGTCGCCTCTGTTTGAGAAAGGTTTAAAACTTCTTGGCAAACCTCCTGAAACCTTTGGTATTTATGTTCTTTTTTGGTGCTAAAATAGGCCCCTATACCTGAGTCTATCAAGTTTAAAATTTTTATGTCATAAAGTACATCCTGAGGAATTTCTTCAGGAAGGCCGGTGATACGGTGATGATGATAGAGGTCAAGCACAAACCTTCTTGGGAAATTATAGTTTTCAAAGTATTCTGCACCTATGGTTGCATGGTCAACCCCAAAAACTTCTCTTTCGGCATCCAGGGTAGTTTTCCCTAATTTTTTAAGTTTTAAGACCTGTAAGTATCCTTCAGGATAGACCTGATATAAAACCAGCACTCCGTAGTCCATCAAAAAAGAGGCTACGTGTAGATGGGTTGGGTAGTTTTCTATATGAGAGGTTAAAAGGTTAGATAAGCCAAGGTTAGCTATTGCCCTTGCCCAAAAAAGGTCAAAACTAAATTCGTTAAAGGTGTTTTTTTTAAGCTTTTGGGATAAAAAAGAGAGAACTAAAAGCTTTACTAGGTCTTCTCCTAAAATCAGGATTGCCTTCCTTAAATCTGAGACAGGAGGGTTGTCTTTCCTAAACTGAGGAAGATTGGTGGTCTCTATGATAAACCTTTTAAGTTCTTGCCTTTCATCGAGGAAATTTAAGAATTCCCTTTCTTCTTTTAACAAAAAGGTTTCAAGGGTTTCTTTGACTAAAGCAGGAAGAGGAGGAAAGGGCTTTTTAGCAAGTTTTAATAGTCTGTCAAGCTCTCCCATTTTTGCGCTTTTAATATAAAATGATATCTAATGTATACTACCAAAAGATCGTCAAAAAAAAAAGAGGATAAAGGGGGTTTTAAGATGGAAGGACCAAAAGATTTGAAAGAGGTAGTTTTAGAAATAGCTAAGAAGGCGAAGTCTGCCTCTAAAACTCTTACTTCTCTTTCTTCTGGGGTAAAAAACGAGGTGCTAAAACGGGTAGCTCAGAAGATAAGAGAAAACCGGGAAGAATTAAAAAAGGTTAACGAAAAAGACGTAAACCAGGCCCTTTTGCAAGGACATACCAAGGCTTTTATAGACAGGTTAACCCTTTCTGATAAGGTAATAGAGGCCATGGCTAAGGGGTTAGAGGAGGTTGCCCAACTTCCTGACCCTGTAGGTGAAGTGGTAAAGATGTGGAAAAGACCTAATGGCCTTATGGTAGGAAGGATGCGTATTCCTTTAGGGGTGATAGCTATCATTTATGAAAGCAGACCAAACGTTACCATAGATGCAGCTGGGCTTTGTTTCAAGAGTGGTAATGCCGTAATTTTAAGGGGAGGAAAGGAGGCTCTAAACTCTAACTTGGCACTGGCTGACCTTTTTAGACAAACTTTAAAAGAGTTTAACCTTCCTGAGGATGCGGTGCAGGTTATTCCAACCCCTGACAGAACCGCCATGGAGTATATGTTAGAGCTTGAGGAATATATAGACTTAGTCATACCCAGAGGTGGAGAAGGGCTTATCCGGTTTGTCACCGAAAAAGCCAGAATGCCTGTTATCAAACACTATAAAGGGGTTTGTCATGTGTATGTAGACGAGGAGGCCAACCTTGAAATGGCTAAAACGATTGCCATCAACGCTAAGTGTCAGAGACCAGGGGTATGTAACGCGATGGAAACTTTGTTAGTCCATGAAAAGATTGCGCCTAAATTTTTGCCAGACCTTGCAGAAGAATACAAAAAATACGGGGTGGAGCTGAGAGGTTGCCCTGAAACCTTAAAACTTATTCCCTGGGCTAAACCAGCCACTGAAGAAGATTGGTATGCCGAGTACCTTGACCTTATCCTGGCGGTAAAGGTGGTAAAAGATATAGATGAGGCGATAGAACACATCTCTAAATACGGAAGTAATCATACCGAAGCCATCGTCACAGAAAACTATTCTAAGGCTATGAAGTTTATCAAAGAGGTGGATGCAAGCCTGGTTTTGGTGAATGCCTCTACCAGGTTTAACGACGGAGGAGAGCTTGGTTTAGGTGCAGAGATAGGTATTTCTACGACCAAAATTCATGCCTATGGTCCTATGGGGCTTGAAGAGCTAACCACCACCAAGTTTATAGCCTTTGGTAATGGTCAAATTAGAACCTAAAAAAATCGGTATTTTAGGGGGGACCTTTGACCCCCCTCATTTAGCCCATTTAAGGGTTGCAGAAGAGGTAAGAGAAGCCTTTGGTTTACAGGAAGTATGGTTTATCCCCGCAGGATATCCTCCTCATAAAAAAGTAGAAACTCTCTCTTCTTTTGACCACAGGTTTAACATGGTAAGCTTAGCGATAAAAGACAATCCTTTTTTTAAGGCCTTAGACATAGAAAAACACGTTAAACCTTCTTATACCTTAAAAACCCTAAAGAGATTAAATGCCTCTTACCCTGAGGTAGAATTTTTTCTGATAATAGGCTGGGACAGTTTTTATCAGTTTGAAACCTGGTGGAATTACCAGGAATTTTTGCAATACACTAACCTGGTGGTGGTTTCAAGGGGTTTAAAAGGGTCTGAGGCTTTAAAAGAGGCTTTTTTACAAAAGTTAAATCAACTCTGGGAAGATGACTTTTCTAAAGAAAGGGTATTTCTTTTAGAGGTTACTCCGTTAGACATCTCAAGTTCGATGGTTCGTTTTTTGGTTAAACATGGTCGTTCGGTAAGGTACCTTGTGCCTGAAGAGGTTTTAACCTATATTTTAGAGCATCAACTTTATCGATAAGAGGTTTTTGATGAGAGGTTCTGTTAAGGCTGAGATAACCCCGATGTTTAAACAGTATTTTAAGGTAAAGCATCAGTATCCTGATGCGGTACTTTTTTTCAGGCTTGGGGATTTTTATGAGATGTTTTTTGAAGATGCAGAGACAGTGGCCCCTCTCTTAGGGTTGGTTTTAACCAAAAGAGAGGCAGGAAAGGGGCTTACTGCCCCGATGTGTGGTGTTCCTGTAGAAAAAGCCCTTTTTTACATCCAGAAGCTGGTTGACCTTGGTTTTAAGGTTGCTATCTGCGAACAGGTTGAAGACCCTGCAACCTCTAAAGGGCTTGTCAAAAGAGAGGTAGTTAAGATCTATACTCCTGGTTTAATGGTAGACTTAGAACTTCCAGAAAAAAGTAAAACCTATCTTGCAAGCCTCTACTTAGATAAAAAAGCAGGACTTGCCTTTTTAGAGCTTTCCTGCGGCGAGTTTATCTTTACCGAGGTAAACAGAGAAACCTTTTTGTCTGAACTGTTAAAACGTGAACCAAGAGAAATCCTTTGTTTAGAGGAGTTTGCTGAGTCTGAATGGATCTCTCTTATCAAAGGTAGTCTTCCTAAGGTACATCTAAGTTTTTTAGACAAAAGAGCTTTTGGTTTAACCCAGGTAGAAGACCTTCTTAAACTTCCCTATTACGAGCGTTACCAGGAAGGGCTAAAAGCAGCTAACGCTATCTTAGTTTATCTACAGAACTATCAGCCCCATCTTTTAGATAAGATAGAAGCCCCGGTTTTTTACTATCCAGAGGAGTTTTTATTTTTGGATGAAGCCACCAAAAGAAACTTAGAACTGGTAAAAAACCTCTGGGATGGGTCTGAAAAATATTCTCTCTTTTGGGTGTTAGATGCTACGGTCACCCCGATGGGGGCAAGACTTCTCAAAGAATGGATAATTTATCCGTTGAGAGACATTAATCAGATCAAACTTAGACAAGAAGCTGTAAGTTTTTTGGTAGAAAAACCAGACTTAAGAGATGCCCTTAGAGAGGTTCTGAAAAAATTACCTGATTTAGAAAGGCTTTCTACCAAATGTAGTCTAAGGCTAATCAATCCTAAAGAGATGGCTCTTTTAAGGGATAGTTTAAAGTATCTTCCGGAGATAAAAGAGATCTTTTCTGAAATAGATCAACTTCCAAGACTTTTAAGAGACATCCTCTCTCAGTTAGGAGAGTTTACTGGGTTATATCAAAGACTTTGTGAGGTTTTGGTAGAAAACCCTCCTTATACTTTAAAAGACGGTGGGATCATAAAAAGAGGGATAGACCCCACCTTAGATGAACTGAGGGACCTAAAAGATCATGCCGTAGACTACCTTTCAGCCATAGAAAGAAAAGAGAGAGAAAAAACAGGGATTCCTAACTTAAGGATAGGGTATAACCGGGTTTTTGGTTATTATTTTGAGGTATCTAAAGGGAATGTTAGGCTTGTTCCCCCTTATTTTGAGAGAAAACAGACTTTAACCAACGTAGAAAGGTTTGTAACCCCAGAGCTAAAAGAGCTGGAACAAAAGATCATCACCGCCGAGGAAAAAATCAAAAATTTAGAGTATGAGTTGTTTTTAGGGTTGAGGGAAGAGGTAGCTCAGTATAAAGAGGATTTAAAAAGAACCAGTCTGGGGCTTGCTACCCTTGATGTGCTTGTTTCTTTAGCCAAAGTGGCAGTAGAAAACGACTATGTTTGTCCTGAGATTACCGAAGAAGAAGGGCTTTACATAGAAGAAGGAAGACATCCGGTTATAGAAAAAATCCAGGGTAAGGAAAGGTTTATACCTAATTCTGTAGAGTTAAAAAAGGATGAGGCTGTTCTTTTGGTGATTACCGGTCCTAACATGGGAGGAAAGTCTACTTATCTTAGGCAAACAGCCCTTATCGTCATCATGGCTCAGATGGGAAGCTTTGTCCCTGCAAAGTATGCAAGGCTTGGGGTTTTTGATAAGGTTTTTACCAGGATAGGGGCTGGGGATGAACTTGCTCGAGGTAAAAGTACCTTTATGGTAGAGATGAGTGAATGTGCCTATATCCTGAAAAACGCAACCAGCAAAAGCCTGGTGGTTCTTGATGAGGTGGGAAGAGGAACTAGCACCTATGATGGTATGTCCATTGCATGGGCTATAGCAGAAAATTTGTACGAAAAAAAGGTTTTTACCTTGCTTGCAACCCATTACTTTGAGTTAACTGAGCTTGGTAAAATCTATACGGGAATCAAAAACTATCATGTAGCTGTTAAGGAATGGCAAGATGATATTATTTTTATGTATAAGGTTTTACCAGGGGCAGCTAACAAGTCTCATGGTATAGAGGTGGCAAAGTTGGCTGGAATTCCTCAAGAGGTGGTTGACAGAGCTAAAGAAATACTTTATAAATTAGAGAGAAAAAATCTTAAGGAACCAAGTGAAACAAAGATAGCTTCAAAGAGGGTTACTCAGTTGTCTATTTTTGACCGAGAACATCCTGTGCTTCAAAAGATAAGAAATTTAAACATAGAAGAGATAACTCCTGTTGAAGCTCTGAACTTTTTGTGGGAGATTAAAAAGGAGTTAAAATAAAAAGGAAAAATGAAAAAGTTCAAACTAATTCCCAAGAACTGGATTACGTTAATTTTTTTCTGGTCTTTTTTTCTTCTTTTGGTAGGGGGATTTTCTCAAGTAAAGGGGGCTACCAGGTCTTCTTCTATTCCTAAGGCCTCTAAAGAGTATGTTTACCACATCGTGAAAAAAGGCGAAACCTTAGAAAAAATAGCCAGGAAATATAACCTTTCTATAGCAGAGTTAAAGCGGCTTAATAACCT